>SXGR01161125.1_pt1 | contig 46521 bp, 30 predicted proteins | sample 3174711 | NCBI WGS metagenome assembly SXGR01 (sample SAMN11356860, study PRJNA531348) | freshwater metagenome | isolation source: freshwater sample F1-60 | place: China: Fuxian Lake, Yuxi | collected 2017-12-25
AGATCTCGTCGGGCTGGACCGACTGGATGATGCGGATCAGGCTGGTGGAGTCCGTCATGTCCCCGTGGTGCAGGACGAACTTCCGGTTGTCGACGTGCGGGTCCTGGTAGAGGTGGTCGATCCGGTCCGTGTTGAAGAGGCTGGAACGCCTCTTGATGCCGTGGACCGTGTAGCCCTTCTTGAGGAGGAGCTCGGCCAGGTACGCGCCATCTTGGCCGGTGATGCCCGTGATGAGGGCCACCTTGTTCGAGTGCTGGGACATGGGGAGGCGATCCTACAGCGCACTCCATCGACGGATCGGTCGGTGGCATTCACCTATTCTCGGGAGATTCATGCCGAAGGCGCGCCGTGCCTCGGCGACGCCGCCTACAACGAGGAACCATGCCGACTCCCTCCCTGCTGCTCCCGCTCATCCTCCTGGCCGCCGGTGAATCGCAGAGTCCGCCTGCGTCGCTTCTCCGGTACCCCGACCTGGGCAAGGACGAGATCGTCTTCTCATTCGCCGGCGAGCTCTGGCGCGTCCCGAAGTCGGGTGGCGAGGCCACGCCGGTCGCCGCGCCGCCCAGCGCCGCGGGGTTCCCGAAGTTCTCGCCGGACGGGTCCACGATCGCCTTCGTGGGCGACTACGACGGCAGTCGTGAGCTGTACACGATCCCGACCGTGGGAGGCGTCCCCTTCCAGGTGACGCACCACCCCGCGGGCGAGACGCTCAACGAATGGACTTCGGACGGTCGACTGCTGTTCACCGCGGGCGGGATGGGCGTGTACCCGCGCGCGACTGAGCTCTACACGGTGCCCGCCACTGGCGGACTTCCGGAACCGCTTCCGGTCCCGTACGGCGCGAATGGCACCATCGACCGCACGGGGACCTGGCTGGCGTACACGCTCCACTCGGTCGACACGCGCACGTGGAAGCGCTACCGAGGCGGCATGGCCACCGACATCTGGATCTACAACCTCAAGACGGGAGAGTCGAGGCAGGCGACCACCTGGGAGGGCGTCGACACCATCCCGATGTGGCACGGCGACAAGCTCTACTACCTCAGCGACGAGGGAGAGAGCGCCAGGAGCAACATCTGGCGGTACGACCCCGCGTCAGGCCAACGCTCGCAGGTCACTCGGTACCAGGACTTCGACCTCAAGTGGCCCAGTGTCGGCCCCGACGACGGCACGTCCGGGGAGATCGTTTATCAGCACGGCGCCGAACTGGTGGTGCTCAACCTCATGGGGAACACCACGCGGGTGGTCAACGTGCGCATTCCCGGGAATCGACCCGAGTTGGCGCGAGAGGACACCAACGTCTCAAGCCAGCTGGGTTCCTGGAACACCGGCCCCGGCGCCAAGCGGGCCATCGTGGAAGCTCACGGCGACATCTTCACGCTTCCGGCCGAACACGGCACGCCTCGCAACCTCACCAACACGAGCGGCGTCGCCGAACGCTACCCAACCTGGAGCCCTGACGGCACCTGGATGGCCTGGTTCGATGACTCAGCCTCGGACGGGTACGACCTGTATGTCGCGGAGGCCGAGACGCTGGCCAATCGTCGGCGGCTCACCACCGACGGGCTCTTCAAGCAGGAAATGAACTGGAGCCCAGACTCCAGGCAGATCGCCTACACCGACAAGACCGGAACGCTGTATGTGGTCGATGTCGAGAGCGCCGAGCGCACCCAGATCGGCAAGGAGCGGTGGGAGGAGGACATCCCCCTGCCGTCGTGGAGCCACGACTCTTCCTGGCTGGCCTGGACCCAGACCCTTCCCGCGCACCCGTTCCACGGCGTCTTCGTGCGGGACATGGAGAGCGGCGACGTTCACCAGGTTTCCAGCGGGCAGTTCCCGGCGGGGCACCCGGCCTTTGACCGAAAGGGAGAGTGGCTCTATGCCGCGACCGACCAGTCGTTCAACGTGACGTATTCGTCACTCGACACGACATGGATCTATGGCGAGAGCGAAGTGCTGGTGGCCTTCCCGCTGCGCGCCGACGTGAAGAATCCAACGGCGGTTGAAAGTGACGAGGAGAAGGTGGAGAAGCCGAAGGCCAAGGAGGAGCCCAAGACGGAGGAGGAGCCCAAGGCGGAGCCCACGGGGGAGCCCACGGACAAGTCGAAGGAGGACGCCAGGGAATCACCCGCTGACGCGCCAAAGGATGCGGGCGAAGCTGCGCCACCTGCCGGAGAACAAAAGCCGGAAGACGCCAAGCCGGGCCGCAAGGGATTCGTGATCGACTTTGAAGGGCTGGAATCCCGAGGCATTCGGCTCCCTCCCGCGAATGGGTCGTTCGGCTCGCTTGCCGTCAATGAGAAGGGCGCGCTCATCTTCGCGCGGCGTTCAGGCGGCGAAGGTGGCATTCGCCTCTTTGACATCGAGTCATGGGATGGAGGCGAGAAGAAGGTCTGTGAGGGTGGCTCGTTCGAGATGACGCCTGACGGCAAGTCGATCCTCATCGGCCGACAGGGAAGCGTGGCCTACGCGAAGGCCTCCGCGGGGGCGGCGCCGAAAAACGTGCAAAACCAGCCGATGCTGGCATCGATCGACCCACGGCAGGAATGGAAGCAGGTCATGCGCGACTGCTGGGTCGTGTACCGCGATTGGTTCTATGACCCATCGATGCACAAGGTCGACTGGAACGGACTGCGCGACCAGTACCTGAACCTGGTGAACGACTGCAACACGCGAGCGGACCTCTCGTTCCTCATCAGCGAGTTCATCTCCGAGCTGAACGTCGGACACGCCTACTACAACGGCAGTGCCGGCGGGCGCCGAGGGCGCGGCAATGGCGGCGGTGGCGACGGGACCGGCATGCTCGGCGTCGATTGGGAGCTGGCCACGGAAGACGTGGATGGCACCACCCACTCGGCCTGGCGCATCAAGCGGATCTACGAAGGCTCCGCCGCGGAGGTGGATGCCCGCAACCCGCTCCGCGCACTTGGCGTGAACATCAAGGAAGGCACCTGCGTGCTCGCCGTGGATCACGCTCCGCTGCGCACCGACATCGATCCCTGGGCCGGATTCCAGAATCTTGCGGGGAAGACCTGCGTCCTCACCGTGAATGAGAAGCCATTCGCGGATGGCCAGGAGCGCAAGGTCCCGATCACCTGCCTGGGTTCGGAGTCCGACCTTCGATATCGATCCTGGGTGGAGATGAATCGGGCATTCGTGGAGAAAATGAGCGATGGCAAGGTTGGCTACATCTACGTGCCAAACACCGGCACGGACGGCCAGACGGACCTTGTGCGGCAGTCGCTGGCGGCACGCGGCACGCAGGCCGTCATCGTGGACGATCGATGGAATGGCGGCGGGCAAATCCCAACGAGATTCATCGAGTTGCTCGATCGACCCGTCACCAACTTCTGGGCCCGCCGGGACTCCGATCCCTGGGTCTGGCCGCCGGATGGGATCTTTGGCCCCAAGTGCATGCTCATCAATGGCCTCGCCGGCTCAGGCGGCGACATGTTCCCGTGGCTTTTCAAGAACTCCAAGCTCGGGCCGCTGGTGGGCACGCGGACGTGGGGCGGCTTGGTGGGCATCTCCGGGACGCCCCAGTTTGTCGATGGAACCAGCGTCTCCGTCCCGCAGTTTGCCTTCTACGAGACCGACGGTACCTGGGGCATCGAAGGACATGGCGTCGACCCCGACGTGGCGGTGCTTGATGACCCAAGCGTCATGAAGGGCGGCATCGCCCGCGGCGGGACCGACCCGCAGCTGGCCAAGGCCGTCGACCTCATGCTGCAGTCGATCCAGCAGCACCCATTCAAGGTCACGCCGGTTCCGGCGTACCCTGACCGCAAGGGCATGGGGATTCCCCCCTCCGACCGCTGACGCAGTCTCCGCACCACCACGCACACGAAGCGCACGGCCGCACGATCGAGCTGGCGGTGACCGGCATGCACTGTGCCGGTTGTGCGTCAAGCGTGCAACGGGCGTGCGGGTCCGTCGTGGGCGTGCAGTCCGCGCAGGTCAACTTCGCAACAGCCACCGCACGCGTCGAGCTGGCGTCGGGCGTGGCCTTGGACTGGGCGATTCGGCAATCGATCGAGGCGGCCATCCTCCAGGCTGGATTCGGCGTCGTCGCGGACTCGCCCATGCCGGAAGCGAGCACCGCGGGAAGTCATCACGATCACCGCGCCCATGAACTGGGCACCACGATCCGGGCGCTCCGGGCTCGAGTGGCCGTCGCGGCCCTCCTGGGTGTCCCCGAGTTCGTGCTGGGGATGAGCCACGGCTCGGTCTGGCCGGAATCGATGAGACACGGACCTTGGCCAGGATGGATCGAGTGCGCGCTGACGACGCCGATCGTCCTCTGGTGCGGATGGCCGATTGCCCGGTTGGGCGTGGGAGCACTGGTCCACGGCCGGGCCAACATGCACACGCTGGTGACGATCGGGGTCTGGACCGCGTACATCGCGTCACTCGTGTCGCTGGTGTGGCCCACCGCGCTCGGGACTTCCGGGGTGGATGGCCACGCGCCGCTCTTCTTCGAGGGGGCCGCGATCATCACGGCCTTTGTGCTGCTGGGCCGGTTGCTGGAGGCCCGAGCGCTCCTGCACACGGGGGACGCCGTCCGCGAACTGGCGTCGCTGATGCCCACGACGGCCACGATCGTCCGAGGGGGGGTCGAGCGAACCGTCCCCGTCGAGACGGTCGCCGTCGGAGACATCGTGGCGCTGCGCCCCGGCGAGCGAGTGCCGGTGGACGGCGTGGTGGTGGACGGCGCTGCCGCCCTCGATGAATCCAGCCTGACCGGCGAACCGTTGCCTCGCGACGTGGTCGACGGCGACCGCCTTCGGTCGGGGGGCGTCGTGCGCGGAGGGGCACTCCGGATGAAGGCCACCGCCACAGGCGCAGGCTCGACCCTGGCAGGCATCCTTGCCGCCGTCCGCGACGCGCAGGGATCACGCGCGCCGGTGGAGCGGTTGGTGGACCGCGTGGCCGCGTGGTTCACGCCAGCCGTGCTGGTGATTTCGATCGCTTCCGCCATCGGCTGGTGGATTGCGCGACCGGGAGAGCCGGCGATCGCCCTGGTGACCTTCGTGACGGTCTTGGTCATCGCGTGCCCATGCGCGCTCGGGCTGGCCACGCCCACCGCCGTCAGCGTCGGCGTGGGGCGGGCAGCGCGCGCGGGCGTGCTCTTTCGCGGAGCAGACGTCTTTGAGCGAGCTCGATCCATCACCACGCTCGTCGTGGACAAGACTGGCACACTGACGATCGGACGCCCGGACATCGCGGCCATCGTGATGCTGCCGGGCCCGGCCCGCTGCACGGAACTGCAGCTCCTGGCGATGGCCGCGGCCGTCGAGCACCGTTCCGAACACCCCCTCGCTCGCGCAGTGATGCGCGCGGCACAGGCGAGGGGCGTGGCGGTTGGTCCCGTGAGCTCCTTCCGGTCGCATGAGGGCGGCGGCGTCGAGGGTGTGGTCGATGGCCAGCGCGTGATCGTCGGCAACGCCCGTTTTCTGGACACACAGGGCACCCGGATTGACCCGTCCGCGGTCACGACGCCCGCGAATGCCAGTCTCCTCTGGGTGGCCATCGACGGCCACGCCACGGCGGTGCTCGCGGCGACCGACACGATCCGCCCGGATGCGGCGGCGACGATGTCCTCCCTCCGTCGCCTGGGAGTGGAGGTCGTCATGGCCACGGGCGATGCCACGGGACCCGCCGCGGATGTCGCACGCACCCTCGGCATCGGGCGGGTCTACGCCGAGGCGACCCCGGCCCGCAAGCGGGCCATCGTGCAGGAACTGCAGGAGGGCGGCCAACGCGTCGCGTTTGTGGGCGATGGCGTCAACGACGCCCCCGCCATCGCGCAGGCAGACCTCGCGATGGCCATCGGCGAGGGAACGGATGCCGCGCGCGCCGGGGCGGGCGTTGTGTTGGTCCGAGACGGGATCTCGGCGGCGGCAGATGCGATGGTCGTCGCTCGACGGACGCTCACGACCATTCACGCGAACCTCTGGTGGGCATTCGCGTACAACGCCGCATGCCTCCCCCTGGCCGCCGGACTCTCCGTCACGCTCTTCGGCTCCCCACTCCCACCGATCGTGGCGGGCGGTGCGATGGCCCTCTCCAGCGTCAGCGTCGTCGTGAACAGCCTGCGACTGGCTCGAGTGCACCTGCCCGGCGAGGCCTCGACAAGCAACCGGTAACGGGATACCTTTCGCCCTCGCTGGGATCGACAACCACCTGCCATGCCGCAGACTCCGACCACTGACCAACGAACCCCAGGGGCACCGCTCATCATCGCGCACGGGCTGGACAAGCGCTTCGGCGCGATCCACGCCGTGCGCGGCATCGACTTGACGGTCCGCTCCGGTGAGGTGCTTGGATTCCTCGGCCCCAATGGCGCCGGCAAGAGCACCACCATGCGAATGCTCACCGGGTTTCTTGAACCGACCGCTGGAAGCGTGACGCTCGACGGGATCGCGCTGGACCGAGACCCACTCGGCGCGAAGCGGACCTTCGGCTACCTCCCCGAGGGTGCCCCTGGCTACCCCGACATGCGCGTGGAAGAGTTCCTGCGGTTCATCGGCCGCGCCCGGGGCTTCACCGGCGATGCACTTCGGAAGGCCGTGGACGTCGTGGTCGACCGAGTCAACCTCGGCGCCGTGCGGCGGCAGACCATCGAGACCCTTTCCAAGGGCTTCAAGCGTCGAGTCGGGCTGGCGCAGGCGCTCATCCACAATCCTCGCATCCTGATACTCGACGAACCGACCGATGGGCTGGACCCCAACCAGAAGCACGAGGTCCGCGAGCTGATTCGCCACCTTGGCAGCGACCGCTCGGTGGTCCTCTCCACGCACATTCTGGAGGAAGTCGAGGCCGTCTGCACGCGCGCCGTCATCATCAATCGTGGCGAGATAGTCTTTGACGGCACGCCCAACGAAATGGACTCCAGGGCCCCGCGCAGCGTCGACAGGAACCGGCTGGACCACGTGTTCCGCGCACTCACCACCAAGGACACGGCCGATGAGGCCTCGCGCCGGGTCGCACGCAGCCTCGGCGTGGCCGTCAAGGAGGGCTCACGATGAACGGTGTCACGACCGGGGCCCAGCGGGTGGCCACCATCTTCCGCAGGGAGCTGGCGTCCTACTTCAACACGCCGCTCGCCAGCGTGTTCCTCGTCATCTTCCTGTTCCTGTCGGGACTCTTCACCTTCAACATCGGCGGGCTCTACGACCGAGGCCAGGCCGACCTGCGCCCCTTCTTCCAGTTCCTCCCCTGGCTCTTCCTCTTCCTGGTGCCCGCGATCAGCATGCGGCTCTGGGCGGAAGAGCGGCGAACGGGCACCATCGAGCTGTTGGTGACGCTCCCCTTCACCGTGGTGGACCTGGTGATTGGCAAGTTCCTGGCGGCGTGGGCCTTTGCCTGCGTGGCGATCATCCTCTCCGCACCGCTGTGGTTCACCGTGGCATGGCTGGGAACGCCCGACCACGGCGTCGTCGTGGCGTCGTATGTCGCCAGCATGCTGATGGCGGGCGCATTCCTGGCGGTCGGCGGCTGCTTGAGCGCGCTCACCAAGAACCAGGTGATTGCGTTCGTGCTCTGCGTCGTGGCCTGTTTCCTGCTCCTCATCACCGGACTTCCCGCCGTGCAGGACTACGTCGCGGGCTGGTCCCCACGCGAGGTGGCGGAGGCGTTGGCATCGATGAGTGCGCTCTTCCACTTCGACTCGATCCTCCGCGGCGTGCTGGACCTTCGCGACGTGCTGTACTTCACCAGCGTGATCGTGGGTGGCCTCGCGTGCAATGCCCTGATCATCCAGTGGAGGAAGGCGGACTGATGGCTCCATCGCACACGATTCAAGCTGCTTCGCGCGACGCCCGGGGCCACGCGGCACGCTCCACGATCCTGGCGGTCGCCATTGTCGTGGTCGCGATCCTCGCGTTCAACACCGCCGCGGCATTCCTCGTCAGGTCACTGCGCATCGACCTCACCGACGCGCGGCTCTACACGCTCTCGCCAGGAGTGGTGACGATCGTCGATGCCCTCGAGGAGCCCGTCCGGCTGGACCTGTACTGGAGCGCGCAGGCCGGCGAGCAGGCGCCGCAGATCCGCTCCTACGCACAGCGCGTCCGCGAGACGCTTGAAGAGCTGGTGCTGGGAAGCGGTGGCAAGTTGTCGCTGTCCATCATCGATCCCGAACCATTCAGCGAGGCTGAAGACGCGGCCCGCGCCGCCGGGTTGGCCAAGCTGACGGTGGATGGTGCCGGCAACACATTGACACTGGGGCTGGTCGTCCGCAGCAGCACCGACCAGACGGAGGTCATCCCCTACCTGGCCCCCCAGGACGAGGCCTTCCTCGAGTACGAGGTGGCCCGTGCGATCCTCGTGGTCGGTCGCGAACAGAAGCCTCGCGTGGCGCTCCTCTCAAGCCTCCCGACCGAAGGCACCTTCAATCCCCAGGTGCAGCGCGAACCGACACCCGCGCCACTGGTCTTTGCACAGCTCCGCCAACTGGCCGACGTGGAGACTGTGCCGCTCACGGCCGACCTGCTTCCCGCCGACGCGCAGGCGCTGGTCCTGGTTCACCCACGGGCCCTGAGCGAGTCGATGCTCAAGTCGATCGACACCTTCGCGCTCTCCGGCAAGCCGATCATCCTGTTCTTCGATCCCTGGTGCGAGACGGACCCTGGCGCGCAAGATCCCGGATTCGGCGGCAACCGGCCTGGCACGACCAGCGAACTCGCGCCGCTCCCCGCCGCGTGGGGGTGGAACATCGACACCGACTTCGTCGTGGGTGACCGCGCCTTCGCCACTCGGGTGCGGGTGGCGGCGCCGGGCGGCGGCGCTCGAGACCTTGACTACCCCGTCTGGCTCTCCCTCACCAAGGACGCCCTCGTCTCGGACGACCCGATGACCAAAGGCCTGAATGGCATCAACCTGATGACCGCGGGATCGATCGAGCCGGTCGGGCACGCCTCGACCACCATCCAGCGCGCGCTCCACTCCAGCGCCGACTCCCAGCTGATCCAGACCCTGAAGATCGGTTACTTCGGCGACCCCGAGCAGCTCATCAAGGACTTCAAGGGCGACGCCACCGAGCGCGCCCTCGCGGCGCGCATCACGGGCCCGATCACCACGGCGTTCCCGCCGGCGGATGGTGGGGCGCCCAGGACCGGGACACTCAACCTGTTCGTGGTTTCGGACGCCGACTGCCTCGCCGACCGCACGTGGGCCACCGAAGAGCGCCTTGGCAATGTCTCGCTCGGCTGGAAGGCCATCGCCGACAACGGCCCGCTGGCGTACAACGCCGTGGAAGTCATGACTGGCACGGAGGCGCTGGCCAACCTCCGCGGGCGCGGGGAATACCGGCGGCCCTTTGAGCGCGTCAATGAGCTCCAGCGCGCGGCCGAGTCGCGGTACGTCACGCGCGAGAAGGAACTGCAGGACGAGATCCGCAAGACCGAGATGCGAATCGCCCAGCTGCAACGCGAACGCAGTGACCAGTCCAGCGTGATCCTCACGCCGGAGCAGGAAGAGGCGCTCGCCAAGGCGCAGGCCGAGATGCTGGATGCGCGGAAGGAGCTCCGCCAAGTGCAGTTTGACCTGCGCCGCGACGTGAGCGACCTGGGCACCCGACTCATGGTGGCCAACGTCCTGCTGTGGCCGCTCTTCGTGGCCGCTGCGGCGGCGTGGTGGATGGTGGCGCGTGCGCGAAGGAGCGGCTCGTGACGCTGGCGTTCTTGCGAGCCTTCGCCCGCCGGGGCCTCCTCGCATTGCTTGCCGGGACAGCGGTGCTCGTGGGGCTGGCGATGTACGGCATCCAGACCCGCACAGCCGCCCTTCGGTTGCAGGATGGCGCCGGTCCGGTCTTCCCCGCACTTCGGTCCAAGGATGCGATCAACGCCGTTGACCGACTGGAGATCGATGACGGTGGCACGACGATCGTGCTGGTGCGCGCCGCTGACGGCGGTTGGTCGGTCGCCTCCATTGGCCACTATCCAGCCGATGCCACGGCCGTGAAAGCAGCGCTCATGGGACTTTCCAGCTTGGAGTACGACCAGCGACTCACCGCCACCGCGTCCAAGCATGCGTCGCTCGGCCTTGAGTACCCGCGAAGCGACTCGGCGGAAGCCGCCCAGACACCGGCCGGCGGCGAATCGAATCGCACAGGCACACGCCTTCGCGCGTTCGCCGGCAGCGAAGAACCACTCGCCGCCGCCATCGTCGGGCAGTCCACCTTCCAACCACGCACGCAGGCGATCCGGCTGGACGGCGACGACCAAGTCTGGCGAGTGAAGGGAAGTGTCGAAGCAAGGGCGGATCATTCGGCGTGGATCAAGACAGATCTCGTGTCGATCCCCACTGAACAGGTCCAGCGGATTGCGTTTGAAGGGCTCGAGATCTCGCGCCGATCCGCGCCCGGTGCCGCGGAGGCAAACGCGGCGAGTCCCGCGGTTCCTCCCGGGATGGACGACTGGGACGTCACCATCGCCGGCCCCGTGGAATGGGAAGCCGCCGACGCGAATCGCGCCAAGGGGCCGCTGACCTCGCTCCTGACGCGGCTGGAGGTGGACGATCTTCGACAGGCGACGGACCTGAGTGCATGCGACACGACGACGCTCCACTACACGCTCGACGCGGGGACGCTCGACCTCACGATGTGGGCCGAATCCGGGCGCACGTGGATCGCGATCTCTGGGACCGGCGCTCCCGTTGGCACGGCGGGCTTCCAGTTTCGGCTGCCGGAGTGGAAGGCGAATCAGATCAAGAATCTGCGACCTCCACCAAGGAGCGACGACTCGACGCCAGCTGCACCCACGCCGCCCGCTACACCCCCGCCGCCAGTTAGCCCAGAATCTCCGTGACGGCACTGTCGGCGTCGGCGAGGCTGTTTTCCCAGGCCGGAAGCGCCCAGTTGTCTTGGTTCACGAAGTGGATCCGGCCATCGATGGGGCGGCGCAATGCCTCGCCGTAGCCAGCCGCGAGGAATCCGGGCTCCATGAATGGCATGGCGTGCCCCCACCGCGCAATCCGGACTTGCTCGACGTCGCCTGCCGTGAGGCCAAGGAGGGCGAGCACGCGATGGATCTGTTCCGCTCCAAGCTGGGCGTACGTGCGCCAGTCGGCGTCCTTCACGGCCGTGAATCGTGCGGTGTGCCATGGCAGCGGCCAGTAGAGCGTGAGAACGTCGGCATCGGCGGTTGGGCCGTTGGTGTAGCTGCCCGCGAGCACGTCCGTGATGCGTCGGTCAAACTCCATGTCCGGGCCAAAAGCCGGGAACTGCGCGTCGTGCACCAGGAAGATGTCGTAGAAGTCGCGGGGCGCCGGGCGACGAAGCAAGACGTTGGCGACGAGGTACGCCACCGTGGGCACCTGGTGCGTGGCGTACTCCTTTGCTTCGTCATAGGTGGCCAGCTCAGGCATGATGTGCCTGGCCAGGAACTTGCTGCCAGCGTGCACGGCGTGCTGGGCCCGGGTCACTCGGGTCCTCCCGAATCGATCATTCCACGTCACGCGCACGGCGCGAGATCCCGCCTCCAGCCGGACGTCGATCACGCGCGCGGAAAGTCGGGCCAGCGGCAGTGCGTTCACCCCGATCGGCGCGCCGCGCAGGCGGCGACGCTCCGCCGCGCGCATCGCCCCCCACAGCCGCTGCGCCAAGCCCGCATTGCCGCCGGGAAGCACGATGCGGCCAAACTCCTCGGCGGCCAGGAAGTTCCAGCCCGCCGCCGCATTCAGGATCTCCCAGCCCACGCCGAACGACGAGTAGCAATAGGCCTGCACCGCATCGGCCACCAGTGGCGGCAGCGGCCCACCGACGGTGGACTCGACATGGTCCTTGAGCGTGTATTGGTCCAGCTTCAGCACCATCGGCTCGGAGGCCGGGTCCAGCGGGATGTCCGGATAGGTCTCGTTCGCATAGGTGTCAACCATGCGGCGATAGGCGGCCAGTGCCGTTCGTTCTTCGGGGGAACAGTCGGCGCAGAGGTCGTCCACGACCTGGTCCGCATACTCGAGGCGGAATCCACCCCCCTCGTCGATGCGAGCGTCGTCGTAGATGCCCAGTTCGGAGTACAACCCGTCTTCGAGCGTCCCGCTGTCGGGGACCATGAAGTACGCACTCCCCAGCGAGTACGGGATCCCGCGCCACGACTCGCCGATCGCGTTGCCTCCGAGCCGGGTCCGCATGTCGAACATCGCGACATTGACCGTGGGGTCGCGCAAGGCGAGAAGCGCACCCGTGGCCAGGCCGCTGAGGCCGCCCCCGATGATGGCGACATCCACTTCTTCGTCGATCCCCAGCGCATCACCCACCTGGGGCGAGTGAAACGGCAGCGTGCCAGGACCAAACCAGTCGCCATGCCACTGTGACCGAAACGGCAACCCATGAACCATCACCGACGAACCGAGCGATCCTTCACGGAGCGCGAAGACCGGGTCGGCGGGATCGAGTCCTGTCTCGCCGCGGCGTGCGCCGGAGGATGACCCCAAGCGGACCTGCAGGTTGGATGGCAAAGTTGCGCCCGCTGCCCGCCTTGACAGCCAGCCGGGCGCGAGCACGGCCGCTGACAGCGCGCCCAGGCCAGCCCCAAGCGCTTCGCGCCTCGTGGTGCGGGACGATCCGTTGCTGCGAAGGCCTGTTGGGCCAGGATCCACTCCCTGAAAGTAACACAGATCAAGATTCAGGCCACCGAAACCGCTCAACTTGCAGACCTCAAATCCCGATGTATATTGCCCGTCTTGCCCAGTTGCCCCGAAAGGCCGCATCTGGGCCCGCTCCTGCGGTTCGCGCACTGCGATCCGCCGGCACGCGGGTGTAGCTCAGTGGTAGAGCGCCACCTTGCCAAGGTGGATGTCGAGGGTTCAAGTCCCTTCACCCGCTTTCTGAGTCGCGGCGACTCCGCGCCGCGAACTGGTTGAGTCGCGGCGACCCCGCGCCGCGAACTGGTTGAGTCGCGGCGACCCCGCGCCGCGAAGGACAGCCTGAGTCGCGGCGGCTCCGCGCCGCGAAGCAAATGACCCCCGCCTTGGGGGTTTTTTCTTGGCCGCAACTTACGATTCCGACTCGTGCTTCCCTCCAGACTGATTCGCCTCCGGAGGCCACCAGCCATCCACGTCGAGCCTGGGCCGTTCCTGCCGCAACTTCCCGCAGGCGTAACACTGGACGCCGTGGACCGGGCCTGGGAGGACCTCTGCGCCTCCAACCCCCGCTACCACGACGGTGACTTGCTCACGGTCTTGGGCGTGAGTCGGAACGGTCACGGTGGAGTCACCATCAATCTTGCCTCGACCTCCTACAGGTTTCACGCCGTCCGTCGCGCGGGGGTTGACCTCGGGCTCCAGCCGCTGGGCGTGAAGGCGATGGTCGCGCGCGACGGGCACTGGCTGATGGGGAAACGATCATCGTCCGTCTCCACCTATCCAAGCCTGTGGGAGTTCGTTCCCGGCGGCTCTGTGGAGCCCGGCACGACTCCGATCGATGCGCTTGCACGCGAGTGGACCGAGGAGACAGGCTTGCCGGTCGAAGTGCTGGGGCCGCTTGTCCCCGAAGCGGTGTTGTTCGATCCCACCGCATTGACCTGGGAAATCGCTCACCGTGCACGCGTCGCGCCACACGCGGCGTCGGCCATGCTGGCCATGCATCCCTCATGGGAACACGAATCGCTCGCCTGGTGCACAATCGAGGACATAGAGCGGTTGGGAGACACCCTCTCGCCAGCCGCGGCCATGATGATGGAACTAGCGAGGGCTCAGCCAGCCGGAGTGTGAGTGGACGGTGCCTTCCGTTGGCGGAAGGGATGCAAGAATTGCCCCACATACCCGGCGGGCATGTGCTCTGGAATGCCTGTTTCCAATGGCATTCGATCTCTGGGGAAGTAGTAGGTGCCAAAGACAATGTCCCACACGGGGAAGAGTCCCGCGAAGTTCGTGTCGCGCGCGGCGGGATCCAGCGAGTGGTGCCATCGGTGGAAGACTGGCGACGCGAAGACCCTGCGCAGCGGCCCAAAGGTCCAATGCACATCGGCGTGGAGCAGGATCGCGTACAGGGTGAGCACCGGAGCGGTCGATGCCGTCACCAGCGGATTGAATCCCACCAGCAAGAGCGGGATCACTTGCAGGAATCTCGTCAGCAGTTCATTGACCGGATGCACCTGCACGGCGCCGAGCCAGTTGAGTTCTCGCGTCGCGTGGTGCACCGCGTGAAACGACCATAGCCGGCGGCCGTGGAACCATCGGTGGGACCAGTAGCCGATCAAGTCGGCGAGGAGGTAAATCTCGACCGCTTGAAGCCAGACTGGTTGCGCGGCGATCGGCCCGAACCCGTCATAGGTCCTGCCCTTCAGTTCCTCGACCGAGGCCATTCCGCTTGCAATCAGCACGATCGCGGGCACCGCGATGAAGAACTTGATGAGTGGGCCAGTCACGGCGCCATCGATGAAGAGATAGGTGACTTGCGTACGCCAGCCGGTGCGGAGGGTCCGCCATGAGCGTTCCCGGCCAAACAGTCGCTCGATCGGCGCAAAGAGAGTCGCCAAGAGGAGCAGCCCGATGCTGACTCGGACGATGGCGTCGATCACTCCACGATCCTAGGCATCGCTACCACTCCCCCGCGTACTCGGTGGAATGTGGATCGCCGTCGCGCGACGCCAATCCATACAGTCGCTTGGCGATCTGCCGCAGGTGGAGCGCATCATGTGCGGCCCACGAGGCGAGGAGCATCCCCGCATGCAGGTCGCCGACCTTTGGGTGCGGGTACGCAGTCGACCAGTCCACGTCGGCGGGGAGCGACCGCAGCCACGCGATGTTCTCGCGGCGCGATGCCGTGAACGACTTCAGCGTCGTGCCAAGATCCTGCTCGTTGTAGCGGCGCGACTCCGCCACTCCCTTCAAGTCCAGCGGCGGCCATGTTCGCGTGCGGTCGTCCAGGGTGGAACGCAGCCGGAACGAAAAGTCTTCGCGCTCCTCGTCGGCGAGGTGGCACACCACCTCAAGGATTGACCAGTCCGAAGGCGAAGGCTTCCATCGTGCGTCGTCGGTGGCGACCTGTGCGCAAAGTGCGTGGAGCACCGGCGGGAAGCGCTCCAATCGATCAATGAGTCGGGCCGCATCCATGCGTGCAGCGTAATCGGTGCTCAGTCGCACAAACCCCAGCTCGCCAACAGGACCGAGAGGTCCGCGGCGTCCACCTGCTGGTTCCCGTCGATGTCGCTGCGGGAGCTCCCGACACTTCCCCAGTCGCTGAGCAATGCCGCCAGATCGGCTCCGCCGACCTCCAGGTCAAGGTCGATGTCGGCTGCACAGTGAGGCGCGCGCTCCCACAGGTACAGCAACCCCTCCCGATTGGGGCCGCCGGCCACGGTCGCCTTGGGGGCGCCACCCAACACGAGTTCGCCGGGACCAAGCGCACACGCGGTCCCCAGCGCCTGCTGTGAGGGCTGCGGGCTCGACAGGAGTCGCTCGGCATGCTGCCAGCCAGCGTGGGTGCGCGTGAATCGAAGGAGCGCACCTGTCTGCTGAAGGCTGCTGCTGGCATCGATTCCATCGGCACCGGCGAGCACATCGTGGCCCCGAAGGTCAACCGATGCACCGACTCGATCAAAGGCCGCACCGGCCGGGTCGATGAGCGTGGCGACCTGGTTCCATTGCCCTGCGAGATCAGGTTCAAAGATCCGCACGCTCCCGCGCTCCAGTTGCGAGCCGATTCCATCACGGCAGACACCGACCGCGATCGTGTCGCCATCGACATCCACGCACTGGCCAAACCAGTCCCAGGTCGCCGCGTCAGGAGGAACCAGTCTCTGTGGCGGGAACATCGGGCCATCGGGACCCATTTCGTAGACCCACGCGCCGCCCGCATCCAGGATCGCACCATTCTCGGCATATCGAGAGGCCACGACCAACCACTTCTCGCTTGCTGCCAGTGCGTAGCCAAACACATCCATCACCGCGGGAGCGGGGTGCAGCACCTTCGTGCGGTGCAACCACCCCCTGGCACCACTCCACTGGTAGGCGTGTACAGCTCCACCGCCGTTCACGAGGGCGTCGTCGCCGGGCTCGCCAACAAAAAGCCAATCGCCTGCGATGGCGATCGCCTGCCCAAAAAAGTCGCTTGGTGCGGAATCTGGGGAGAGGAGCTCCCCTTGCTGCAAGATGCTGCCGTCCGCCGCGAGCTTGAGCCACCAGACTGAACCCGCGCCTCCGCTTGGGTAGGGCGACGCAAGCGCTGCATGTGATGTCCCGATGGCCACGCTCCACCCCAGTCGGTCACCCACTTGCCGAGTCGTTGGCTCAACGGTCTGGAGCAGGGTCGGAACGACTTCGCCTGATTCCACCCGATACAGATGCGCTTCCCCGCGAAGCCCATCCGCGCCGTTGGCGCCCACGATGACCAGCTCCCGGCATGATGCGGTGGCCGCCCCGAATGCGCCGTCACTGGATGGAGCCACGCTGCGAACGAAATCCGTCTGTGCCCACGCCGGTGCAGCTTCAAAGAGCACGATCGCGCACGCGGCGAAACCGCATCGGACCACCGGCGCACAACTCGCCAAGTGTGAGATGAGGGTCACATGGGCTCCTCACCGACGGCGGCGCGAAACCAAGCCTCCCAAGCCGAGAAGGGCCAACGCTCCCGGAGCTGGAAGTCCGTTCGCACCGGTGACGCTTACCCCGGGGAACAAGCCGCCCTGGAAGGCTCCGCCCCCAGTGAAGTCCCAGCCAAATGTCCACACGCTCTGCGTCGCGGTGGGGACCCAGCGGAACACCACGGTGCTTGCAGGGTCAAACTGGTCGGCGGGCAAGAAATCCGCAAAGGAGCATGATGGGTTCGGCGAATACGCGGTGGTGTACGCCTCAGCGCTCGAGCCGTTGACGATATCGATGAACTGATTGATCCCGAATGATGGGTCGCTGAAGTCGAAGGTCATCACGACGAACATGCCGTCATTCACAAGTGGCGTGCCGCCGTCAAAGGTGAACTGGAAGTAGGCCTTCAGGGGAAGCGCGCCGTCGCTCGTCGGGATCGCCGCCAGCGAATAGCATCCGCTGCAGCCACCGGTGGAATAACTCACGACGGGAGCACCCGAGGTAAGGTTGGCAAACCCCAAAGCATCAAGCTCGGCTCCAGTTGAGTTCACATAGGTGAACGGCCCATCAACGAATCCAGCGTAGCGCCAACCGAGAGTGTCAAAGTGAGGGTGGATGCGAGGACGGCGGAGATGGAGTGTTTCATGGGTCAAAACGGCCGCGATGGCGACCTGCACCCCGTTCCCGACACTCCCAATCGTGCGAGACGGCGGTCGTTCCGCCACTCTCAGCGTCTGCAATGACGCGCTAACATATCCTGATTCTGAGCAGGATCAAGGTTTTTTGAAAAAAACGCCACTCGAAATCGCTCCATGACCTGTGTGGTCGGCTTTAAGTTGTTCCACCACAAGGACTACGGCTGGATCCGGCAGGTCGACCAGAGTGTGTTTGGAGTCTTGATTGGGTCCCTCACCCACTCAGCACGGTCGTGCAGCCTTCCTGCGGCATCGGTCCAGAGTTCCACGCGATGTGCCAAGATCCGATAACCACCCCAGTGGGGCGGGCGTGGGATCGACACATTCGGTCCACCAGCGCACGCCGCGGCGAGGGCCACAGGAGTCACTCCAAGCGACTGCATCGCGATCGAGACCTTCTCGGCGAGCGCTTGGCGCGACTCGATCGGTTCGGATTGATGGCTGGCCCACGCCCCCAGTCGGGAGAGCGGATGGCGAGTGGCGAAGTACGCATCGCTCTCCGCATCGCTCACGCGCTCGACCGTGCCTTCGACGCGCGCCTGGTGTCCCAAGTGATCGAAGTGGAAGACGGCGGCGGCGCGCGCGTTCGCCTCAAGTTCGCGGCCCTTGGCACCGTGGCGATTGGTGTAGAAGACGATGGCACCGGGAACTGGCTCAATCGACTTGCACAGCACGATCCTGACGCGCGGGGCGCCGTCTGGCGAGGCGGTGGCCAAGGCGATGGAATCCGGATTCGGCACGCGCCTCTCCCGCTTCGCCTGCTCGAACCACTTCACCAGGAGAGGAAAGGGGCTGGCAGGGAGCGGCTCAGGAAGTCCCGGCCCGCCGAGAAGCGAAATCGCCTGCGCGAGGAGGTCCATGGGGTGGATGCTATGACGAGGTTCGTTGGCTTCCTGTCAAGGACGACTCGCGTCCCGATATGCTCCAAAGTCATCGATTTCCCGGGCGAATCCCGCTCCACCGAGACCACGACCGCCATGACCATGACCACCGCCACCCCATCGCTCCTCGACACCGTCAACGCTGGCACCCCCGCCGGCACACCCGCCATCGACTCGCTCGCCATCAACACGATTCGCACCTTGGCGATGGACGCCGTGCAGAAGGCAGAGTCAGGCCACCCCGGCGCCCCGATGGGCCTGGCGCCCGTGGCCTACGAACTCTTCCAGAGCGAGATTCGGTTCGATCCCCGCGCTCCCACCTGGGCCAACCGTGACCGCTTCGTGTTGAGCAACGGCCACGCCTCGATGCTCCTCTATGCGACGCTGCACCTGTGCGGCGTGTCGCAGCTGGACAGGCACGGGAAGCCCACTGGCGAGGAGGCTGTCCCGCTGGACCAGATCAAGCAGTTCCGGCAGCTCAACAGCCGCACGCCTGGCCACCCCGAGTTTGGCATCACCTCCGGCGTGGAGACCACCACTGGCCCACTGGGCCAAGGCATCGCGACCAGTGTCGGCATGGCGATCGCAGAGCGCTGGATGGCGGCTCGATACAACAAGCCCGGTTTCGAACTCTTCTCGCACCGCGTGTGGGCGATTTGCGGCGATGGCTGCCTCATGGAGGGCGTGTCCAGCGAGGCGGCGTCGTTGGCCGGGCACCTTGGACTTGGCCACCTCTGCTGGATCTACGACAGCAACAAGATCACGATCGAGGGATCCACGGACCTGGCGTTCACCGAGTGCATGCGCTCGCGGTTCGTGGGCTATGGCTGGAACGTGCTGGAAGTGGCCGACGCCAACGACCTCCCCGCCTTGCGCGCGGCATTTGATGGCGCGAAGAAGGTCACCGACAAGCCAACGCTCATCATCGTCCACAGCCACATCGGATGGGGATCGCCGCACAAGCAGGACTCGCACTCCGCGCACGGCGAGGCGCTCGGCGTCGACGAGATCAAGGAGACCAAGCGGGCCTATGGGTGGCCAGAAGATGAGAGTTTCCTTGTCCCCGATGGCGTGCGCGAGCGCGTGGCGGAGCGATTTGGCGCTCGCGGAAAGGCTGCGCGCGCGGCGTGGGACGCGACGTTTGCCAACTATCGAGCACAGTTCCCGGATCTCGCCGCGCAGGTCGACTGCATGGAATCACGCACGCTCCCCAAGGGCTGGGATGCTGCGCTCACGGTGTTCCCCGCAGATGCGAAGGGCATGGCCACTCGAGCATCAGGCGGCAAGGTCCTCAACCAGGTCGCGAAGGGCGTCCCGTTCCTGGTGGGCGGCGCCGCAGACTTGGCTCCTAGCACCAAGACGCTGATCGACGGTGAAGCTGGCTTCCAGGCCGACTCCCCCGCCGGACGCAACATGCATTTTGGCATCCGCGAGTTTGGCATGGGCGCGGCGTGCAACGGGATGTGCCTCTCGGGGCTGCGCTCGTACGGCGCCAGCTTCTTCTGCTTCACCGACTACGCGCGACCCGCCATTCGCCTCTCCGCGCTCATGGAGATCCCCGTGCTCTGGATCTTCACGCACGACTCGATCAACCTGGGCGAGGATGGACCAACCCACCAGCCCGTGGAGCACCTCGCTTCGCTTCGTGCGATCCCCAACCTGCACACCTATCGCCCCGGCGACGCCAATGAAGTGGTGGAGTGCTTCCGCCAGGCGATGACCCACACGCACATGCCGGCCATGATGGTCCTGTCGCGCGGCAATGTCCCGACGCTTGACCGCACGACGATGGGCGCGGCGAGCGGATGTTCGCGCGGCGGCTATGTGCTCAAGGAAACCAGCTCGGCCCCCAAGGCGATCCTCATCGGCACCGGCACGGAGCTCCCGCTGTGCGTCAGCGCCGCGGCGACGCTGGAAGCTGCCGGCATCCCCACTCGAGTGGTCAGCATGCCGTGCACCACGCTGTTCGCGGAACAGGATGCGGCCTACCGCGAGAGCGTTCTGCCTCGCTCAGTCACGGCGCGCGTGGCGGTCGAGGCCGCTTCACCGCTGGGATGGGATCGATGGATTGGCGACCGCGGCGCGTTCGTTGGCATGACCACCTTCGGCGCCAGCGCCCCGGCAGGCGACCTCTACAAGCACTTCGGCATCACGCCGGAGAAAATCGTTGAAGCGGCCAAGCGGCTGGTTGGGTAGTGTCGGGCGAGTCGGCGACGTTGGCGAACTCAGCGACGCCGGTGATGTCGGCAACATCAGCCGCAATCACCCGTCGGAGTCGAGGTCGGTGGATTCCTGCGAATCCATCTCGTCCTTGATCGAGAGGGACGCCTGGTCGCGATCCGCCTGCGTGCCGAAGATCGAACCCGAATCCTGCCCACTGTCGCACGCGCTGAGGCAGGCGCATGCCGCGAAGCACGCGCCCGCGCATGCGATGAACGCCGCGCCACGCAACAGCACTCGCACGCCAGTCCGACTCACGGAGTCTGGCCCTGCTGTTGTTGCTGCTGCTTGAGCCGGGCAAGCTCCGCTTCCTGGCGTCGGATCTTCTCTTCGAGCTCGGCCTGCGACTGGCTCGACTGGAAGTTTGGCTCGTAGACCCCCTGCTGCTGGTTGGCGCGCTCCTGCTCCAATCGCTGCTTCTCCAATTCATTCTTGTCCTGCTGCGTGCCGACCAGCGCACCGCCCAGCGCTCCGACGCCCGCGCCGATCGCTGCGCCTTCCCAACCACCGGCGATCGCTCCGATGCCGGCACCGACGCCGGTCCCGATGAGTGCGTCGTTCCCCGTGTGATCCTGGCATCCGAGTGACAAGGCCACAGCGGCGGCCGTGAGGCCAAGCGTGAGTGATCTGGCAGCGGCGATGGGTCGATTCATCATGCCACGATGCTACGCTCCGATTCATGACAATCAAGCCGACGGTCGTGCTCACCTCGATCTCGGGGATGGTGGTTGCGCTTGGAGCCGCGGCCGCCGTCGCGGCCGGGGGAACCGGGATGCCGCAGGAGGCGGCGGCGAGTCCCCAGCGGGAGGCGATTGAGGGCCTTCTTGCTCCCGCCACCGTGTCGGTGGACGGCCGGGAAGTCCCCACCATCGAGGCCCGATCGGCCCTTGATGCCTTCCGCGTGCAGGGGTTCGTTCACGCGCAAGCTCGATTCGCGCAGATGGACGCGATGCGACGCCTCGCTGCGGGCGAGACCGCCGAACTTCTGGGCAAGTCCGCCGTGGATCGCGACAAGGCGCTGCGCGCCTTTCGTGGCCGGGAGGTGGCGCGGGCGTGCGTGGCTGCGCTTGATCCCGGCGAACGCGCAATGCTCGACGCCTATGTCAGCGGCGTGAACCAGGGAGTGGCCGCGCTTTCCTCGCCACCCATGGAGCACGCCCTGCTGGGGCTCAAGCCGGCGGCCTGGAGGGCGGAGGACTGTGCGTTGGTGTACCTGTCGATGTTCCACTCGCTGGCGCGCACCGGCCGTCACGATGACACCTTTCAACGAGTGTTGCAGCAGCTGCCGCCCGCGGTCTCTTCGTTCCTGGCCTCGCCACTCTCTCGCTTCGATTGCCCCATCATTCCCGATGGGCCGGACTGCGCGTTGCCCTCGATTCCAGGTGCCGAGTTGATCGACCTGCATGCCAAGCCGCAGGCTGCGATGGGACTTGGCGACGGGCTGGAGGCACGACGGAACCAGGAGCGGGAACGGGAGTGGATCGATTGGTTGGAGCGCGGCGCGCTGGCGGGTTCCAATGCGTGGGTGGTCGCCGGCAGCAAGTCCGGGAATGGGCGCGCGCTCCTGGCCAATGACCCCCACCTCCAGATCACGGCGCCAATCCTTTGGTATCGCTGCCGACTCCAGTGGCGCGGCGTCGACTGGACCGGCCTCTCGATCCCCGGCGTGCCCGGCATCGTGATCGGCACCAATGGCCAGGTCGCGGTCGGCTTCACCAACACGACGGGAGACTTCGAGGACCTCGTCGTCGTGGATGTGGATCCAGCCGACCCGACGCGCTACCTGACCGCGCAGGGCTCGGAGCCCTTTGGGGAGGTCGTGGAGACGATTCACGTTCGCGGCAAGCCGGACGTCGAGCACCGGATGAAGACCACGCGGTGGGGCGTCGTCTCGGGTTCCCTGCGGGGCGAGGACGGGGTCGATCGACCCACCGTCTCGCTCTGGGTCGGCGCACGGACCGATGCGATCAACTTTGACATCCTCAAAATGTCGGGCGCGAAGAACGTCGATGACGCTGCGGCCATCCTCTCCGGGTGGTATGGCCCCAGCCAGAATGGCCTCATCGCCGACGCGAGCGGCCGCGTCGGATGGGTGATGACCGGGTGGATTCCCGACCGGCACGGCCACGACCCACGACTCCCGTGGCGGCCAACCGTGGATGGCGAGCCGTGGGTTGGCCCGATCCCGCCGGCGCGACGGCCGATGGTGATCGACCCACCCGAGGGAATCATCGTGAGCGCCAACCACCGGAGCATTCCCATCGACCGCTGCTCGGACATCGGCTACTACTGGGCCAATCCCGAACGCGCGCATCGCATTCGCGAGCGATTGATGGAGTCGACGGCGGCGCCGTCAGCCAACGCTCCCGTGACGGAGTCGGACATGCTGGCCATTCAACTGGACACGCAGGTGTCGGGGCTGGAGGCCTACCGCACGATGGTGGTTGGGTCGATCCCCGCCGATGCCTCCGACGATGCCCTTTCGCGCGCGCGCGCGCTGGCCGCCGGGTGGAACGGTCGCGCCGATGCCGACCAGCCCGCCGTGGCCTTCCTCGGTGCAATGCAGCGCGAAGTGGCTCGAGCCATGGAACGCGCCGTAGGCGAATGGTGCCAGGCGCGAACCGGCGATGAACTGGCGTTCCGAACCGTGGTCGACGAACCGTGGCTCCGTGTCATAGAGGCTCGCGCGCCACATTGGCTCCCCGCCGAGTTCGGCTCCTGGGACGAGTTCCTCCGGTCCTGCGCGCGCAAGGCCCTCAAGAAGGAGCCGGGCGAAGCATCATGGGGCGAGCGCAACGCCGCCGAGTTCATGTCGCCCGTGGCCGAGGCCATCCCAGAACCCTTCCGGCCAGCGCTCACCTTGGACACCGGCCCGCAGTCCGGCCACTTCCGCGCGGTCCGGGTGCAGACGCCTCGAGCCGCCGCGAGTGCTCGCCTCGTCCTGAGTCCCGGGCACGAAGCCGATGGCATCCTGGAGACGCCGGGTGGCCAGTCGGGCGACCCTCGATCGCCGCACTACCGGTCGTTCCACCAGGAGTGGCGCGATGGGGTGCCGACGCCACTGCTTCCAGGAACGCCGGTGAAGTCGATCGAGTTTGTCCCGGCGACCTGAGCCCAACGTCCGCCCCCGGTTATCGGTGGAAATGTGCCCCTGGGGGGCACATTTCCACCGATAACCGGGAAGGGACCTACGCCAAGATCGGCTTCACCACCTCGCCGGCCACGTCGGTGAGCCGGAAGTCGCGTCCCAAATGCCGGTAGGTGAGCTTGGTGTGGTCGATCCCCAGCTGGTGCAACATCGTGGCGTGGAGGTCGTGCACAGCCACCGGATTCTCGACGATGTTGTAGGAGTAGTCGTCGGTCGTGCCGTGCGCGATGCCGCCCTTGATGCCGCCGCCGGCAAGCCACACGGAGAAGCATCGCGGGTGGTGATCTCGGCCGTAGTTGGAGGTCGTGAGCGTGCCCTGGCTGTACACCGTTCGACCAAACTCGCCGGCCCAGAGCACCAGCGTCTCGTCCAACAGGCCCCTGCGCTTGAGGTCGGTGACCAACGCCGCCTGGGCCTGGTCGACGACTTCGCACTGCTGCCGCAACTCGCCCGGCAAGTTGTTGTGCTGGTCCCAGCCGCGCATGTAGAGCTGGATGAACCGCACCCCGCGCTCGGCCAGCCGCCGCGCCAGCAGGCAGTTGGCAGCGAATGACCCCGGCGTGCTCACTTGCGGTCCATAGAGGTCCAGCGTCTCCTGCGGTTCCTGCGCCAGGTCAGTCAGTTCCGGGACGGACATCTGCATGCGGAAGGCCATCTCATGCTGCTCGATTCGAGACTGCGTCTCGGCATCCAGGCTGCGAGACGCCTCTTCGGCGTTGATGAGCCCCAGCACGTCCAGCATTCGGCGGCGATCCTCGCGCGTGACGCCGTCGGGGTCCCGCAGGAAGAGGACCGCATCCCGCCCGGCGCGGAACCGGCACCCTTGGTGCTGGCTGGGCAGGAATCCCGTCCCCCAGAATCGAGAGCTCAGCGCCTGCATGTTGCCCACGCCCTGCGTGATGAGCACGACAAACGCCGGGAGGTCTTTGTTCATCGACCCCAGTCCGTAGCTGAGCCACGCGCCAAACGCGGGGCGTCCCGGCTGCTCGTGGCCGGTCTGGAAGAAGGTGATCCCGGGCTCGTGGTTGATGGCGTTCGTGTGCATCGAGCGGATCACGCACATCTCGTTGGCGATTTTCTGCGTGTGCGGCAGCAACTCGCTGAGGTAGATCCCGCCCGCATCCGTTAGACAATGGTCAAATCGGAAGATCGAGGGGGCCACGGGGAATCGAGCCTGCCCACTGGTCATCCCGGTGATGCGCTGGCCATTTCGGATCGAGTCTGGCAGGTCCTTGTCGTACTGCTTCGACAACTCCGGCTTGTGGTCAAAGAGGTCCAGCTGGCTGGGCGCCCCCTCCATGTGCATGTAGATGACACGCTTGGCCTTGGGCGCATGCGTGAGCGCCTGCGACACGATGGACTCCGCGGCCGAGGCATCCTGCAGGCCAACGCCGTGCGTCGCGGGGCCGTGCAGCCCACCCGCCTGCGCCAGCACCGACTTGGCGAACAACGAGTCCAGCGCCGCGACGCCAAGCCCCGCACCGACGGTCCCGGCGGCCGACGCAAAAAACCGGCGGCGAGTCAGGTTGCGGAGAAACCGCTCGATCTCGTCGTGCGAGGCGCCGCTGTGGTTGGTGGGTCGATCGCTCACGACAGTGGTCCTTTCACGAATCAGTCCTTCACGATTGCCGCGTCGCTTGAAAGAGCCGCCGTGGCCAGCATGCTCCACGCGGCCAGCTCGGCCGGGTCGATCGTGCGGTCGCGCGGCATGTCGCCCACCGACAGGAGTCGAAGGGCGTCGTCGGTCGCGGCGGCGTACCGCTCGCGGTAATGCGCCAGAGCCGCCAGCATCGCGCTTCGCACGGCGGGCGTTGGAACCTTCGCGCACGCGATCGACCACATCGCGTCCACGCGCGGTCCATCCCCTGTCGCCGACCGGTCGTTGAGCACACGCTCGGCCAGGCCCCGCGCTGCCTCGACGAACTGCGGGTCGTTCCAGAGTGCCAGCGACTGAAGCGGCGTGCTGGTGGGCATGCGCCTGGCGGTGCACGACTCACGCACGGGCGCGTCAAACGTCAGCATGGTCGGCGGCGGCGACGCGCGCTTCCAGTAGGTGTACAGGCTGCGACGCCAGAGGTCTTCGCCGCCGCCGCGAACAAAGGTCCGGGTGTTGGATTGCGGCATCGCCACCTCGCGCCACAGCCCCTCTGGCTGGTATGGCTTGACGGGTGGTCCTCCCACTTGCTCCACCAGGAGGTCCGACACGAACAGCGCCTGGTCACGGAGCTGCTCGGCGGCCAGCCTCCGACGAGGGAACGCACTGAGCCATCGATTCTCCGGGTCCACCTCGACGCGCGCCGCGTCACGATTCGACGACTGCCGGTAGGTCTGGCTCGTGAGGATCGTCTCGAGGAGCCACTGGGTGTTCCATCCGTTCTCCCGGTACGCCACCGCGAGCCAGTCCAGCAACTCCGGGTGTGACGGCCACGAGCCCTGGTAGCCAAAGTCCTCGGTGGTCTCCACGATGCCGCGGCCAAAGAGGAGTTCCCACACGCGATTGACCGCGACTCGGGCAAGAAGCGGGTTGTCGGCGCTGGTCAGCCACTCGGCAAATCCGAGCCGGTTGCGCGGCCGCTCGCCCAACATCCCCAGAGCCAGCGGCACTTCGCGCCCGACCGGACGAGTCTCGTCGGCATGGTCATACTGCCCTCGCTTGAGCACGAATGTCGGCCGCGTCTCCATCCGCTCGCGCATCACCATCGTCTGCACCCGGCCATCCTCCAGTTCTTTCTCTCGGGCACGCTTCACCTCGATGGTCGCCGTCGCCTGGCCGTACTCGGGTGAATGCATCGTTCGCCAGGCGGTCAGGAGCGAGGGATCCAGCGAAGCGGTCGAATCCCCGCCAAGGTGGTCCAGCCCAAGCCACGCCACTTCCGGCGTGCCGATGATGCCAGAAGCGGGCAAGGGTCGATACGCAAAGCCGCCCAGCCCGCCGGTGTTGGTCACCTTGCACACCAGCGTGTTGGCGCCGGCGCGAAGCGGAAGGGTCGTGCGATCCTGGTCGGGTGCCGCGGCGCGCGCGACGTGGTTGGCATGGACCAGTTGCCCGTTGAGATAGACATCGATCCCGTCATCGCTTCCCAGCGCGATCGGAAACTCTCGCGCGGTGGGCGAGTAGATCGTCCGCCCCAGGTACTCCACGCCGACCCCTTGCGACAGCCCGGCCACCACGCCATCCACGATCGGTCCCGGCCGCCGCCACGACAGTTCGTGGTACTTCGCCGCGAAGTCGATGGGGGTCGCCGACTCGGGGCCGAATGTCCGCGCGTAGAGCGCGTCCGGAGACTCCCCCGCCTCCGGCTTGAACGGTCCGATGATCGACCATTCGCTGAGCGCCACCGGCCACTCGCCGAGTGCCGCGTCCTGCATGCCGGAGACCGCCACGCGCACGCGACCCAACGCATGGTGGGCGTACGGCGACCGAAACTCCAGCCGGACATGCAATTCGGTGCCACCCTCGAAACCGAATGGCTCCTCGGCCAGGAAGATCGCCTGGCGATTCCCCGGTGGCAGCATGTGGGCGTTCACGGCCCACACCTTGCCACCATCGTCACGGCGCAGCGCATTCACGATACGGAAGTCGTCGTTGGGCTGCTCGACATCGGCCCACGCCCAGGCCATCGGGATCTCGACGCGCCTTGTCGGGTCCGCGATCGACACGGCCTCGATCGACACGGACGACATGATCGCGTTTCCGTTTCCGGCACGACCCACCTTGCCGCCGGGAAGCGACGGGTCGGCCAGCGCGTCCAGGCGGATCGCGCGGAGGCTGGTCGCGTCGGTCCGAAGCACCAGGTCGTACTGGTCGTCGTTGGCCACCGCACCACTCGCGAGCACTGAGCCATCAGGCTGCGCAGTCATCGTGGCACCGGACTCGGCCGTCGCGGAAACGAGCGTGGGGAGCGACCATGCCACCCCAGATCGACCCCTCAGTCCAGCGCCAAATGCCCGCGCCGACGCCTCATCCCCGGCACCTCCGGCGTCTCGCCGTGCGGAGAGCAACGCGATCTCCGCCTTGATCGCCAGCAACTCCCCGTCGCGTTCCGGGTCCGGCAGCGCCATCGCCGGCTCGTACGCCCGCAGCGGGTCGGGGATCTGCGAGTAGAGCCCCTTCTCCTCGATGTTGTTGAAGAAGGCGATGAGCGAATAAAAGTCGTTCATCGTGATCGGGTCAAACTTGTGGTCGTGGCAGCGTGCGCAACCCAGCGTCAGTCCGAGGAATGCGGTACCGACCGTGGACACTCGATCCACCGCGTACTCCACCAGGTACTCCTGGTCGATCGCGCCGCCCTCGTCGGTGACGACATGCATCCGATTGAAGCCGCTCGCGGTGATGTCCGCCGTCGACGCCTCTGGAAGCAGGTCACCCGCGAGCTGCTCGATCACGAACTGGTCGTACGGCTTGTTGTCCCGGTAGGCCGAGATCACCCAGTCACGCCAAGGCCATGCGGTTCGCCCGGCATCCGTGTGAATGCCGATGGTGTCGGCGTATCGAGCCACGTCCAGCCACGGCGTCGTCATCCGCTCCGCGGTCCGCGTCGCGTACGGCTCTTCCTGCAAGAGCATCCGGACCAGTCGGGCCGCTGCGTCGGGACTCGCATCGCCCTCGAACCGGGCCACCTCGTCCGGCGTCGGCGGGAGGCCCGTGAGATCCAGGAACAGCCGACGGCAGAGCGTGGCTCGATCCGCTTCCGGCGCAAACGCCAACCCGTGTGCCGCCAGCGACTGTCCAATGAACGCGTCGATTGGATTGGCGCCTTCCGGCTCCCTCGCTGCCGGAATCGCCGGGGCGACAGGTGCGATGAACGACCAGTGTGGTTCGTACTCGGCGCCCTGCGCGATCCATTCCCGGACCAGCGCCCGCTCCGCGTCATTGAGTGGCTTTCGGCCGCTGTCGGTCGGGGGCATCAGTTCGTCGGTGTCGTGTGAACTCAACCGATGCCAGACGACGCTCGCTTCCGGATCGCCGGGCACGACGGCCGCTCCGTCTTCGCGGGCGGCCAGCGCAAACTCGCGGGTGTCCAATCGCAGCTTCGCCTTGCGCGTGCTTTCGTCCGGGCCGTGGCACTTGAAGCATCGGTCCGAGAGGATCGGGCGAATGTCGCGACCGTAACGGATGGGCTCCGCGGTGCCATCAGCCAGCGACCAACTGGCAGGCGTGGCCATGAACAGCGCGGCGTACGTCCATCCCAGCAACCGACGGTCGCGCGAGTCGGCCACTGGCTTGGAGGAGGCACACATGGCCATACGGTAGACCACGAACACGCCTGAGGCAACGGCTCCAACACGATCCAAGCCGATATTGCGAGCCTGAATCAGCTGACGTTCGCCAGCCAGCCCGGGATCGCTCGGTTCAGGGTCGCCTCCGCCCCCTCGGCGGCCCGCGTGTCCAGGAATCTCGCGCGAGTTCGACGGCTGAGGATGTCGTCCACCGAGAGCGCCATCTCGTGTTCCACCGCCCACTTCGCGCAGCGGATCGTCCACGGAAGACCCTCCGCGATCGGCTGGTCCAGCGCCTCGCCATCGATCGGCTGGAGTGACTGGATCGCCGACCAGTCCGTGCCGTAGGCCAGTCGCCAGTCGTTTCGGCCTCCGTCGCGATCGCCTGCGGCCACGGGGCGATCGGGCGCGCCGTGCACCCGAAGCGTCTCGGTGCGGCACGGGGCGCGGGGAAGCCGTCCGGTGCTGATCGCGGCATCCACTGTGTCCTGTGCCATGCGGCGATAGGTGGTCCACTTGCCGCCGGTGATCGACACCAGTCCGCTCGTGGCCACTTCCACCTTGTGCGATCGCGAGAGCTTCTTGCTTGGGGCATCGACCCCACCCTCGTGCACGAGCGGGCGCATGCCGGCGTAGATCGCCCGGATGTCGGCGCGCGTCGGGTCCCGCTGCATGTACCGCGCGGCATTTCGCAGGATGAAGTCGATTTCCTCCTCGGTGGCGCGAGGTTCCAGCGCGGGCGACTTCATCGGGGTGTCGGTGGTCCCCACCAGCGTGCGGCCATGCCAAGGAATCACGAAGAGCACCCGTCCGTCGTCGGTGTGCGGGACCATGATGGCCTCGCCGCTTGGCGCGAACGACCCATCAAAGACCAGGTGCACACCCTGCGCGGGCTCGATGATTGCCGGCGTGGCCGGGTCTGCCTGCCGCCGCAGCGCGTCGGACCAGATGCCGGTGGCGTTGATCACGCACTTTGCCCGGATGTCCAATGACGCGCCGCCGCCGTGCTCGTCGGTGCAGGATGCGCCGCAGGTGTGCCCGTCTCGTACCAGGAGAGACCGAACCCGCACTCGATTCGCCACCACGGCCCCGTGTTCAGCCGCCGTCTGCGCCAGCGTGATCGCCATGCGAGCATCGTCGAACTGCCCGTCGTGGTACCGAACGCCACCAAGCAGCCCATCCTGTGACACATTCGGAATCGCGGCGAGCGTCTCCTCGCGCGAGAGGTGCCGGCTCGGTGCAAGGTTTCGACGGCCCGCAAGCGCGTCGTAGAGCTTCAGGCCCACTCCGTAGAACGGCGCCTCCCACCAGGTGTAGTGAGGCACGACAAACGGAAGGTCGTGGACCAGGTGCGGCGCGTTGTCATGCATGATCGCGCGCTCTGCAAGCGCCTCGCGCACCAACCCAAAGTCCAGCTGCTCCAGGTATCGAACCCCGCCGTGCACCAACTTCGTGCTCCGACTGCTGGTGCCCTGCGCGAAGTCGTGGGCTTCGACCAGCGCCGTGGTGTACCCGCGGCTGGCGGCATCGACGGCGCATCCCAACCCAGTCGCGCCGCCACCCACGATGAGGCAGTCGAACTCGCGTGACGCCAGTTCCTTGAGGGCCGCGGGTCGATCCAAGAGTCGTCGAGTCGTCTTCATGTCAGCGTGTCAGCCTCCCACCTGCAGGTCCCAGCCCTTCGAGCGCTCCACCGCACGAGACCAGCGGAGCCGTTCCGTCGCTCGCCATCCGTCATCGCCGCAGGGCTGGAAGATGCGGTCGACCCCGCGGTGCGCAGTGAGTTCATCTGTCGATGCCCACACTCCCACCGTCAGTCCCGCCATGAACGCCGCACCCAGGGCGGTGGATTCCAGCATGCGAGGCCGTTCGATGGCCAAGCCACTCAGATTGGCCTGGATCTGCATCAGCACATCGCTTGCGGCGGCGCCGCCGTCCACTCGTATGGCCTCGAGCGGCGCACCTCCGTCGTGGGCGAAGGCGTCAAACAGCTCCGCGCACTGGAACGAGATCCCCTCCAGCGCCGCTCGCGCGATGTGCGCCTTGGTGGCACCACGAGTCAGCCCGCCGATCAAGCCTCTGGCGTGAGCGTCCCAATGCGGCGCTCCAAGCCCGGCAAAGGCGGGAACCAGCGTGACGCCCGCAGTATCGGGCACGGAGGCAGCCAAGTCGTTGACCTCTGGGCTTGAGGCGATGATCCCCAGCCCATCTCGCAACCACTGGATCGTGGCGCCTCCCATGAAGACGCTCCCCTCAAGGGCGAATGTGGCGGGCTCGCCGGCTCGCTGCCACGCGACCGTGGTCAAGAGCCCTTTCGTGGAAAGGCGGGGCTCGTGCCCGGTGTTCGAGAGCAGGAAGCAACCCGTACCGTAGGTGCACTTCGCTTGGCCCGGCTGGAGACACTGCTGCCCAAAGAGTGCGGCCTGCTGGTCGCCCAGAATGCCGGCGATGGGGATTCGTGCACCGAGGATCGCAGCGTCAGAGTGCGCGGACACGCCGCCGCTCGCCACAATGCGTGGAAGCATCGCCCGGGGCACCTGGAAGAGCGCGCAGAGCGAGTCGTCCCACGCCAGCGTGCGAAGGTCCATCAGCATCGTGCGACTGGCATTGGAGAGGTCGGTGATGTGTGCAGCACCCGCCGTCAGCTGCCACACCAGCCATGAGTCCATGGTTCCCGCGCAAATCTCGCCTCGCTCGGCACGCGCCCGAAGATCTGGGCAACCATCCGAGAGCATCCACTCGATCTTGCTCGCGGAGAAGTACGGGTCCAGCACGAGCCCCGTCGCGTGATGGACCGACTCCGCGCGTCCGGGTTCGGCTCGCAACGCAGCCATCCGAGGCGCCGTGCGTCGATCCTGCCACACGATGGCGCGGCCGATGGGTCGACCGGTGGCCCGTTCCCACAGCATCACCGTCTCTCGCTGGTTGGTGATGCCGATCGCGGCCAGGTCGCCGGCCGACACCCCGGCGCTGCGAAGCGCGCCTTCGATCGCGCGCCGCTGCGAATCCCAGAGTTCCATCGGGTCGTGTTCGACGCGCCCCGGCTCCGGGAAGTGTTGCGGGAACTCGACTTGGCCGACGCCGAGCGTCTGCAGGCCCTGGTCGAAGATCACGGCCCTGGACGAAGTCGTCCCCTGGTCCAGAGCCATGACGAGTGACGGCATGGCGAGAGGTTAGGTCCTGGGTCCGGGGTCGGTTATCGGTGGAAATGTGCCCCTGAGGGGCACATTTCCACCGATAACCGGGAACGGACCGTCACCTCACCCCATCCGGCCGAGCCACTCTTCTTCCAGCTCGGGGATCTTCTTGGCCAGCGCGGCGTGCTCGTTGAGCAGCGACGCCGATCGCGCCCGATCCTTGAAGACCTCAGGATCAGCCAGCAGCGCCTCCAGCTCACCGTTTCGCTGGGTCGCCGCGGCGAGCTGCTTTTCCACATCGGCGTCAGAGTGCTTGGAGAACGGCCCCTTTCGCCGTGGTGTCGCAGCCGCCACCCCAGTCGCTGCCGCCGGCTTCCCCCGGCCCTTGTCCTGCACCACTGGCTTTTCCGCCGCTCGCTTCGCCTCGGCGGCCTTTCGCCTCGCCTCATCCTCGGCCGCTCGAGCCGAGGCATCCCGTGCCTGCGCCGCCATCGCCTTCTCGCGCTCTTCCCACTCGGTCCACGAACCCTCGAAGTCGATCACTCCGCCTTCGCCATCCAGAACGATCAGGCGGTCGCACGTGGCATCCAGGAGCGCCCGGTCGTGCGTAATCAACAGCATCGTCCCGTCGTAGCCGCCGTCCTCAGGAGGCATCGAAAGCGCGCCCTCAAGCCGCTCGGCGCTGGAGATGTCCAGGTGATTGGTGGGCTCGTCCAGCACCAGCAGGTTCTTGGCGCTGGCCACCAAGCCCGCGATCACCAGCCGAGTCCGTTCGCCGCCGGAGAGGTTGCCCACGGCCTTTTCTTGGTCACTCCCAGAGAACAAGAACGCGCCCGCGAGGTTTCTCGCCTCCTGCTCATTGAGCTTGAGGCCATTCCCGCGCGCCGGCACCGTGCGCTGCAGGTATTCCCAGGGCGTCAGCATCGGGTCGAGGTGGTCGTGTGTCTGCTTGAACCATCCGACGACCAGCCGCGGCGCTGCCTTCACGATGCCCCCGTCCGCTTCCACTTCGCCCAGCAGCACCTTCACCAGCGTCGTCTTGCCCGCGCCGTTGGGACCCACGATCCCAATCCGCTCGCCCGGCTTCACGCGCAGGTCGAATGGACGAAAGAGCATGCGATCGCCATACGCCTTGGTCACTTGCTCGACATCGAAGGCCACATCACCAAGTCGCGGTGCGCGCGGAAGGTCGATCCGCAGCGCTTGCAGCTCGATGGGCCGCTCCACCAGGTCGCTCCGCTTGAACCGTTCAAGCCGAGTCTCGCGACCGCGCGCCTGCTTCGCCCGCTGGCCCGCCTTGTACTTCCGGATGTACGACTCTTCCGCACGAATGCGGTCCTGCTGCTTGTCGTGGACGCGCTGCTGCGACATGAGCCGCTCCTCGCGCAGCGCCACGAAGTCCGCGTAGTTCCCCGGGTACTCGCGCAACGACCCTTCAAACACCTCGATGATCCGATGCACGACTCGGTCCAGGAGCCATCGATCGTGGGAGACCAAGATGACCGCGCCCTTGAACTCATCAGCGAGGAAGTCCTCCAGCCATCGACGACCCACGATGTCCAGATGGTTGGTGGGCTCGTCCAGCAGCAGGACATCGGGCGACTCCAGCAGCAGCTTGGCCAGCCCTAGCCGCGCCTTCTGTCCGCCGCTCAGCGATGTCACCGGAATATGGAACTGCGCATCGACAAAGCCAAGCCCGTGAAGCACGGCATCGACCCTGTGATCCGTGGCGTGACCGCCGGCCCGGTCAAACTCCTCTTCCAACTTCGCATGTCGCTTGAGCAGCGCGTCCATTTCGTCGGCCGTCACCTCCGGATGCGCCATCTGCTCATAAAGCTGCTCCATCTCCGCGGCCAACTCACCCAATCGGCCAAACGCCCTCGCCGCCGCGCCGCGCAGCGTGTCGTGGGGGTCAAACTGCGGCTCTTGCTCCAGGTACCCAATGCGCGTGCCCTTCTGCAGCGCAACCGATCCAGAGTCCGGCTTGATCTTCCCGGCAATGAGCTTCAGCAGCGTGCTCTTGCCGCACCCGTTGCGGCCGACCAGCCCCACGCGCTCGCTTGGCTCAATCGTGCAGGTCACGCTTTCCAGGACGATGTGCGTGCCGTGGCCAAACCGGAGCGCGTTCGTCGTCAGGACTGGCATGACGGCTCGCCAGTGTGCGACTCACTCCCGGGCGCGTCCACACGCCCGCGTCCCCAGATGATTGCACCTATCAGTGCACCCATGACCGCCAGCACTTGGGCGGCGTACAGTTGCTCCGCGCCGAGATGCACCGACTGAATCGCCTCCCCAACGGCATCGGCCGCGGCCTGCTCGCCACCCAGGCTCAGTTCCCATCGACGATCGGACGCTGACTGGATCGAGGCGTTGAACCCGAACTGGACGAATCCCAAGCCAAGCCCCCCCAGGATGAAGAGGCGAAGGACCCACCCGCGCCAGCCTCGGTGAGCCGTGCCCAGAGCGATCAGAGCGGTGATCCCGAAGAGGACACTCCCCCACGCCGCCGCTGTGAACCCGGACCGCGCCACCAAGCCACCAGCGTGAGCAACGACGGACTCGACCGGGATCTCGGGGTGCCCAGCGGCGGCCAATCCAGCTTCGCGCACGCCGCGGAATGCCACGACCGCGCCTGCGCCGGCGCACACCAAGAGCAGCAACCACGCCGCCAGGATCGCCGTTATCAGTCGGTCGCGCATGAGGGGGCGGGATGCTACCCGCGGCAGGATTTTGGAGGGATTCTTCGCAAACTCTTGCGCTGCCCACCGCGCGCCCTACGCTCTCAGGATGCGCCGCCTCGCCTCTCGGAATCTGATTCCAGCCTCACTCGTGACCGCGCTCACCGCTGCGCTGGCCACCGCGCTCGCCGCCAGCGCACCAACCGCTGCACAGGCACCGGGTCTCGATCCGACCCCCACGCTGGAGGCACTCGCGCCCAGCGGCTCGGACGAGTCAGTCTCGGTCACTCTCCCCTTCCCCGGCGCGCCCGAAGGAGCGGCCTTCACGCTCCACCGCGGGCAGGTGATCGACCCTGACATCCAGATCGAAATCCGTGGTCCGCGCACCAAGGAGCACGACGCCGCGCCCCTAAGCGAACGCGTCGCCCTCTGGTCCGGCGAGTCCGCTGACGGCGACTGGTTCGCCTACATCGCCCGCTCCGCCACCGGTGCGATCGGCTGGATCGAGCCAACCCCCCACGCACACGCCGCAGACGCCCGTCGCTTTGTGCTCGTCGGGGCCGACCCCGAATCCATCGGCCTCGTCCGAGGTCCGTGGCACTTTGCACTGGAGGGTCCGGCGGCCGCTAGCCCCGTCGAACAATTCTGCGAGGTCCTCGAGCACGATGGGGCGCAAGGAGGAATAGCGGGCTTCGGTCCCGCCCTGCGCCGCGACTTTGAGCTTGCACTCGAGTGCGACAACGAGTTCGCCGCGATCTTCCCGTCAACCGACGCGCTGCTGGACTATCTCGCCGCGCTCTATGGCGCCATCGACGCCATCTACGAGCGCGACGCGGGATTCGGCCTGCGCCTGGGCTTCATCCGCATCTGGGACCAGGAAGAAGATCCTTTCAACGACGCCGACCCGCTCTACCAGTTCCGCGACTACTGGGTGGCCAACGAGGCGGAGACGCCGCGCGACCTGGCGCAGCTCGTCAGCGGTCGGCGACAGCTCCCCTATGGCGGCGTCGCGTGGCTGAGCGTCGCTTGCAATCCAGACAACGGCTACAGCGTCGTGGGCTACATGAATGGTCGATTTGCCTCGGCCACGGCTGCCAACCCCGGCAACTGGGACATCATCGTCGCGGCGCATGAGCTGGGCCACAACTTCGGCACCCACCACACGCACGCCTACGAACTTGACTCCTGCAACGCAGGACAAGTCCGACGCGGCACCATCATGTCGTACTGCCACGTCGTCTCGGGCGCCAGCGCCAATGTCGACAACCGATTCCATGTCTTCTGCGCCGAGAAGATGCGCGAGTTCGTGATGCCAAACAGCTGTGGCGTCCTTGACTGCAACTCCAACGGCGTCGATGACGCGCAGGAGATTGCCGCTGGCGCCGCGGACGACTCCAACCAGGACGGCGTTATCGATTCGTGCCAAGACTGTGACGCCGATGGCGTGCTTGACCCGACCGAAATCGGGCTTGGCGCCGCTGACGCCGACCTCAACGGCATTCCAGACGGTTGCCAATCTGATTGCGATGCCAATGGCGTTCCTGATCGCGCCGAGTGCCTCCTTGACCCAACGATTGATTTGGATGGGAGCGGCCACCCCGACTCCTGCGACCCCGACTGCGACGGCAACGGCGAAACCGATCGGCGACAGACCATCCTCACTCCCTCCGACGACCTTGATCGCGATGGTCGCGTGGACTCGTGCCAGGACTGCGATGGCGACGGCACGCCGGACGGCGTCGAGCTGGGCAACGCCCTGGGACTCTGGACGGTCGACGGCTCCGCCAACGCCTACGAACTTGATGCCCGCAGCGGCGTGCGGCATCGACTGGTGGCGACCGGGCTCGCACAGGCAACGGCACTCTGCGGCCTTCCCGACGGAGACATCGTGGTCGGCGGCATCAATCTCCTTTCCACGCCTGCCGTGCGGCGGCTGAGCCTGCCCACTGGAACCCACTCGGCATTCACGCCCGTTGGTGTCGCGATCCCTGGCCAACCCGTGCGCATCCGCGAGGCACAGGGCGACCTGGCCATCGTGACCGCGCGCGGCGTGGTGCTGGTCGATCCCGCGACTGGATCGCACATCCGCACCTCCGACCTTGATCCGCCCGCTGGCCCGCTTCGCTCCATTGGCAAGCACCCGATGCTGGATGACCTCTCACTTCATGTCCTCCACGAGAGCGCGGTCAGCCTGCTCCTGCCCGATGGATCATTCTCGACCCAGTTCACGCTTCCCGAGGGGCTGCGCGATGCCACCGACTTCGCCTTCCTCGGGAACGGCGACCTCATCATCGCCAGCCGCGAAGCGGACGCAATCCATCGCTACACGATTGACGGAACGCCGATGGGCCTTTGGGACGTCGGCCCAACCCCGGGCGCGAGCATTGCGCTCACCGATCCCGCCGCTCTCATCCGTGCGCCGCTTCACGACGATGTCCTGCTCACCGCAAGCACTGGTTCCAATGCGACCGTCGCCGGCTACCGCCTTTCCGACGGCTACATGGAGCGCACGCACCGCATCTACGCGATCGACGCCAGCGCAGCCATCGACCTGGCCGCAACGGCACCCAGTCCCGCCGACACCAACCGCAACCTCCTCCCGGATGAATGCGAGTCAGCGACGCCCGGCGACCTCAACGGCGATGGGCTGGTGAACGGCCTCGACCTAGCGCAACTGCTCGGGGCGTGGGGCGGCACGGGAGGCGACGCGAACGGCGACGGCACGACGAACGGCGAGGACCTCGCGATCATCCTGGGAAACTGGTCGTAGGTGGTTCCCCGCCGCTGAAAAGATGGAATCGGGCGGTTTTTCCGCCGTTCCTCATCTTTTCACGGCGCAGTGGCCCGACACCAAAAAAAGACCCAGGCGTAGCCCCACGATGCCACGCCTGGGCTCCTCCCTGGAGTCCGTGTGAGTCACCTGCGTTCGGCGCGCCTCAGCGCCGTCGCCGTGAACCCGTCAGCCCCGCCAACCCAAACAGCGCGATCGCCCCCGGCGCCGGGATCACGGTGAAGGAGAGGAACTGGCCGGCATACGAGGTCTGCCCCCAACCGCCCATCGCCATGTCAGACCGAGACAGGTGATCGACGCCTGCGTCGCCCGATCCGCCGCCTGAGGTGGCGACATCGAAACCGATCACTTGGCCCGCAGATGCATTGCTAGCGACGATGGTGTAGTGGACCGTGTTGGCCTCCCAATCGACGGAGAAGTCAATCCCGCCACCCAAGAACCAAGCCCCCGCAAACCCCCATGCTTGATTCCCACCCCCGCCGTCGATCCATCCGCCGACGAAGGAATCGATCCCCTGACCGCCGAAGTCGATGGGGCGATTCCATGGATTCGATCCGGTTCCTTCCGCACCCGTGTCCATGAAGATCATGTACTTCGTCCAGTCGGACATGCCGCGGGTCGTGATCGCCAGATCGATCGAGATGGCCCCTTCCACGATGGACTGCGTCACCGTGACCTGCGAGATGTCCAGGTTGGCGAAACCGTTGTCGAAGAGGTCGTTCTGGGAATCGACAAAGACATCGACTTGAGTCGATCCGGCCAACGCCGAACCAGCAACCATCAACCCGGCGCACGACGAGGCAAACTTGAGCATGAGGGAACTCCAGTGAAAGGGGGCGGGACACCCTTTTCCCAGAACTCCGACGTGGGCAAAGTGTGCCACGGCGGACCGTGATTGCCAATGATCGGAGACATTTCCACGCGAAAAGACCACGGCTCGGAACCACTCGATTCGATTATCGGACTATCATCGCGCGGTGCCTCCACTCTCGTCCCCTCCGGAGACCGTTGAACCCTGCGACCGTCGCTGGGCTGATGCACGCTGCGTCGCGTGGTGGGATCGCCTCGCTCAACGGCACTCCGTCGACCTCGGCGCCGCTCCCTGCGTGGAACTGAGCACGCGATTGCGCACGACCGCAGGCCTGGCCATCTCGAAACAGCGTCGAATCAAGCTGTCCGCACACATCCTCCGAGCCGTCGGCCGCGACTCGTTCGATGTGACGATCGCGCACGAGGTGGTCCATGTGTTTGTCGACCTCCTCCACGACGACCATTGCGGGCATGACCGTCGATGGAAGAACGCGATGCGGTCCGTCGGCCTCCCGCCGACACGGTGCCACTCCTATCCCATCACGCGCCGCCGGCCCACGGTCGACACCGCCCCGCGGTCCCCGCGCGCACGCCGTGAACTCCGCCGCAGCCTCGCAGGCCAACTCGCCTCCGCGCTCCGTAGCCTTGTGCCGTGGCTGAGCTGATCCACGACATCGACCTCAACTACCTGGACACTCCCGGGGCAGCGAGCGCGTTCCTGCTCATGGGTGACGCGCCCCTCCTCGTCGAGTGCGGCCCCGCTGCGTGCTTCGACACGCTGTGCGACGGCATTCGCGGGCATGGGGTCAAGCCAACCGACATCCGTGATGTCGTTGTCACACACATCCATCTGGACCACGCCGGTGCCGCCGGTCACTTCGCGCGGCACGGCGCCCGCATCCATGTCCACCCGCTGGGAGTCAGGCACCTGGTCGACCCAACCAAGCTGGTGGAGAGCAGCCGTCGTGTTCACGGCGAGCGATACGACCGCTGGTACGGGGACTTGCTCCCAGTCCCGTCATCGCAGATTCGTGAATGGCAAGATGGCGAGGCCAACCTCGTCGGGGGACTTCCATTCCGCGCCCACTTCACCCCGGGGCACGCTCGACACCACATCGCGTGGGCACTTCTCACGGAACTCTTCACCGGCGATGTGGGCGCGATGGTCATCCCGGGAACCGAATGCATCAGCGTTCCAACTCCCCCGCCGGAGTTTGACCCGCCCGCCTGGCGCGACTCGCTGGCACGATTGCGCGCGCTCCCGCCCCGCCGAGTCTGGTGCACCCACGGCGGCGTGCAATCCGATGGCGCCAACTACCTGCGCCGCGCGGAGCTGCGCGTCAATGGGGAGTGTCAAGCACTCGCCGCCGCGCTTGGGCTGGGTGACACGGCGTCGGCGGACGCTGATGCACGCTACGCCTCCCACCTGAACCACATCGAACATGTTGAGCAGGTCACGCCCGATCAGCGCGCGCACTTCTTGGGTCGCGCCTTCCGCCAGATGAACCTGCAAGGTGCCGCACGCGCCATCGAGAAAGGTCTCCTCGACCCTCGCGCCGCCCCCGGCACTACCCCGCCGTCCCCCACGCGTTGATCACCATCGCCAGGTCGACGGCGTTCACGGTGCCATCGTTGGAACAATCGGCCGCCGCGCCAGACTGCCCCCATGCACCGAGCACGGCGAGCAAGTCCGCTCCGTTCACGGTGCCGTCGGCGTTGATGTCGGGAGAACCGGGAGACACGCAGACATCCGGCAGGCTGTCGCCGTCCAGATCCGAGCAATCTGTGCCGCTGGTCCACGGTCGGCCTGCGAGCACCGCCTCCTCCTCCACCAGCCGATGGCACGGGAAGTCGATCGTGCATGATGCTCCAAGCGGATAGAACGCATCGCGCCACGAGGCACCCGCGGCCACGCCGTGCATCGGAATGCCAAGCCCCTCCAGCAACGACCCCACAAACGCATACGCCAGCATCCGCTGCCCGTGCGGGCGATAGTGCGCCAGGTCCGCCATCGCCAGATTGAGGTCGGCATCCCAAGCGAACGCCTCTTCCTCTGCGCGGCGGAGATTCAGCGCCAACACGCGAGGATCACCCAGCGCGAGGTCCGCGGCCACCGCGGCGAACTCCAGGAAGGGAGAGTCCGCCGGGACGTCGTAACGCGGCGGATCGCCCGCGATGATGATCGGGAGCATCGGGTCGGCCGCGGCGGAGCGAATGGCGCTGATCGTGTCCAGCAACGACTGCCTCCACTGTGCCGTCGAGGTCCATGTTGAGTCGTTCGCCCCCCAATGCAGCACGACGATGTGCGGTGCAATGGCGCGGAACGCCTCACCGCTCGAACCATGCTGTGACAAGAAGTCGGCAATGCGCATGCCGCCCTTGGAAAAGCTGTGGACCACGACGCCTCGCGATTCACCGACCGCTCGATAGCGAACACCGAGGCAGTCGACGGGCTCCTGCCCGGCACCCACCAGTCGCAGCTGCACCTGTCCCCCGTTCACGGCCGACAGCGGCGGTGTGGAGTACCAGTCCACGCGACCATCTGCGCCATACGGAAGGATGGACCACGATCCCGCGGCGACAGCCGCGGCGGTCGCATCCGGCACGGTCATCGTCGTCGGTGCCGACTCCCAAGCCAGCTGGCTCGCGGACGACCGCTTCGCAACCAGCACATCGGCCACCACCGGCGTTCCCTCCACGAACCACGGCTGGTCCCTCAGCTCATCAGTGATCGCCTCCTGGGCCCGCGGCAGGAAGACGGTCACGAAGGGGCCGCCGCCCGAAGTCGCGGGCACGAGTGCGCGCGGCGACATGCCAGGGAGCAGCTGCGAGTCGGCCACCTCGGCAGGCGGCGGCGCCTCGCCAAACGCGGCGCTGGTGGCCAGCCACGCCGGGTCGCTCCACCACCACTCGGGCGAAAAGAGCATCGTCTCCGACACCGGTCCGAAAGAACGAGCCATCAGCGCGTTGATCTGCATGATGTAGTGGCGACCCCATTGCCCGGGGCATGTCTCCTGCGAATCACCCAGCACCGCAACACGCACCACTCCCGAACTCGAGCTGAGGAAGATGTCGCGAAACACCGCAGGGTTGCTGGCCACCATGATGGGCACCTCGGGGTACGGCGGCTCCGCAGCGGCGGGCACGTTCAACGCGCCCATGGCCGCCAACGCCACGCTTCGGGGCAGGCGCCGTCCAAGACGCATGCCAACCGCCGCGGCGCGAATCGTGGCCCAAGCGAACAGCGCTTTGCCGACAAATGGCATCCTCATAGTGTGGCATCGTCCCGTCCCCCGTCAAGGGAGAATCCCAAGTGATTCCTCACCGGCACGGCCCGCCGGAAATCGCGCATAATCCACGGATGACCCCCGTCCAACTGCTGGCGAGGCTCGTGGGGGTCGAGTCCACAAGTCACCTGCCCACCACGGCCATCGAGGCCGTCATCCTGGAGGCGGTCGACCACCCCGGCGTTCGCATCCACCGGTACGACTCCGGCAAAGGGAAGTCCAACCTCGTCCTGAAGACTGGCCCTCACAGCGAGCACGGCGAAGGGCTGACCTTGAGCGGACACATGGACTGCGTGCCCGCACTGGAGCCCGATTGGGACAGCGACCCCTTCACGCTCACCATCCGCGACGGCAAGGCGTTTGGTCGCGGAGCCTGCGACATGAAGGGCTTTGACGCCATCGCACTCACGCTCCTTCGCGAGGCCGCCGAGCGTGGAGTTCGCGAGCCGCTGGCCGTCGTCATCACCTGCGACGAGGAGGTGGGCGTGCAGGGTGCCCCGCAACTGCTGAGCCAGCTTCCGCCGTCGATCGGACTCCCGGTGCGCACCATCGTGGGCGAACCAACCGATTTCCTGCCCGTGCGCGGTCACAAGGGCGTGCTCTGCTTCCGATTGACCGTCGCCGGTCGCGAGTCCCACACCAGTCGCCCGATGGATGGGCACAACGCGATCACCGATGCGGGTCGACTCCTCGCGGCGCTTGAGGTGGAACGACAGGAACTGGCGCAACTCTCCTCCGGTGACGCGATGCTCTTTGCGGATGTCCCCGGCGCCACGCTCACCGTCTCCGGCATCGCAGGTGGCACGGCGGTCAACATCACCCCGGGCCAGTGCACGATCGAGGTGGGTGTGCGACACCTGCCGGACCAGCGCCTTGGTGACATCACCGGACGGCTGGCGAGAGCGGTCGGACAGGCAGGGCTTGTCCCGCACGCGGTGCGCGCTGGGTCTTCATCACCCACTCTGGGAACACTTCCGGTCGGGCATTGCGCGATCGAACTGCTTTCACGCGGCGAGGGATACGCGCTGCCGCCACACAACGCCTGGGTCAAGCAGATGTGCGAGGCCTGTGGCACCACTCACGCAACGGGTGCGCCATACGCCACCGACGCCGGCGCACTCGCCCAGCTTGGCCTGCAGTGCGTCATCTGGGGTCCGGGGCACATCAACCGCGCCCACCGCGCGAACGAGTGGATCGGGCTGGATGAACTGGATCGCGCCGAAGCATTCCTGCGTCGGCTGATCCCGTGGCGCTAGCGGAACGCGCCCTGCGCCGCCACCAGCCCTACTGCCCCAACGATCCGTCCGAACCCCATGTGGAGAGCAGGAGCGTCAGGTCCGCACCATCGACGATGCCGTCACCGTTGACGTCCGTCGTGGCCGGGCATGATGGTGCGCAGTTGGGAGGGCTGAACCCTACTGAACCCGTGCCGCTGCTCGCTAGGGAGCAGAGCCCGTTTGTGCCAGGAGTCCCACAGTAACCGCCGACCCGAACGTAATACCGATGGCAGGCGTCCACGTCGAATGTCACGTGGGATGCATACATGCTCCCGCTCGTGCAGCCACCCGAGGCATCATCGTTACAGGCCAATGGGGTCGGGTCGGTCGGGCACGCTCCTCCAGCCTCCACTTCATAGACCACGATGACCGTGTCGAAGGTGACGAAGTCACAGGTCCGAACCTCCGCTTGCCCAGCGCACGCGGGGTCGAAAAAGAACCACACATCCCTTCCCATGCCGCTTTGGCCGTCGAAAGAACACGCCATGTCGTAGGAAAGGGCGGTCGTCGTCGCCGCGGTGGTGTTCAGGAGATTTGCGCCTTCCTGGAGAAGCGCCGCATCAGAGCAGTCATCGGCGAGAATGATCTCGATCCCTGCGACGTTGTTGGTGTACGCGCCAGCGGTTGTCACCGCGCCTTGCCAACCATCAAATCGCGGGGAACTCGGAACGAGAATGCCGGTCCAGTCTGCCGGAAGCCCGTTCGGGAAACAGGGTACGAACACCCCATTCGAGGGATTCAGGTACCCAGGCTTTGCCCCGCGCCCCGCGATGCCCAAGAAGTAGCGGATCGAGCCCGAGACGTCCACCGACACATCGTTGCTGGTGATCTGCGCGCCGTTGTTCGTCGCCGAGATGTCATCCGCAGCCGCAAGCAAGTGCACCACTCCCTGCCCGTAGTCGCGGAAAAGGAACAACTCGACATCCCAGCCTGGCTCACACTTGATCGACCATCCAGTCGTCGATGCGTTGGGCGCGAACTTGAACTCGAAGAGGTCGATGAGGTCGGGCTCCCCGACCAGCGCCGTCGAGGTGGCGCCGTTGACCTTGGTGGCCTGGCCACCGCTGCCGTTGGACACCGTTCGTGCGGTGCCCGGTGTCGGACCCGCATCCTTGTCGCCTTCATCCCAGACCGGGCCGGCGACCGCGGCGGAAAAACAACCGAGCCCGAGGACGGCCGCCGAAACGTGGGTGTGTCGCATGAAAAACTCCTGCTGGGGACCTCGACCAACCTCAAGAGATAGCACGGAGGCTGAGTCCTCCAACCGTTTCAGCGAAATCCAGGAGACAAGGCGCCGCGTCAGTTGCAAAAGCCCCTGGGCGAGCCGACGTGGGGTGCGGCTCAGCCCAGGGGCCGTGGGGGCGATAACGCGCGGCAGAGCGCGCGCTGCGATTCAGCGTCGGCGGCGCGACCAGTTCGGGAACCCCGCCAGCGCCAAGAGCGCCAATGCTCCCGGGGCCGGGACAGGGTTCACGGTCCAGTTTCCGTCGAAACCAACGCTGTCGCCGGCCGAGAGCGTGAACGAGAGGCGCACCGTCAATGACGAGTGGTAGCCAATCGAGGAAGCTCCCGCTCCGGTGAGGTCACCGGTGGTGGCTGATCCACCCGAGCTCGCGGCCAGCGAGAACGGGCTATTCGCCAGGTTCATCAGCGGAACGCCGTCGACGATGCCCGTGAACAGCGCGATGCCGTTCGCAGATCCGAGCGTCGCGCCATTGCCATTGTTGTCGTGCACCGTGGCGTTGAACAGCCCGGAGTACAAGATGTCGCCATTCCAGTCATCGATCCCGTTCAGCGAGAAGCTGAAGAGGTAACTCTGGGTCTGGGACGTCGTGTTGGTCCACGAAAAATTGAAGTCCAGGACCGGATCGACGATGGCGGCGATCTCGTAGGAGTGCTGGAAGTTGCTTCCGTAGCTGTCTCCTTCAAAGATCCACTGTCCCGGCAGAAAGCCGGGTCGGCCATCCGTGTCGAAGGCGGATTCCCCGTTGCAGTCGAAGGTGATGATGGGCGAATCGGAAAGATCGGCGGCCGCATTGAACGCGACAACCAGTCCCCCGACGCACATCCCGATAGTGCACATACGCGAATAGCGCATCCTTTTCCTCTCTCCTAAAAGACCTTTCCCGCTCGAACAGCCCGAGCACGAGAAGTATGGCCCCTCCAGAGTGGAAGTCAAGGAAAAATGCGCCGGAGACCGATCCTTGGAAGGAACCATCTCCGGCCAACGTCCTATAACTCACTCGATGCCCCCCGCCTTTCCAGAAGTCCCTTCCAGCGACGCCTCAAGCGCCTCCAGAGGTCGGTCATGGTTGAGCACCGTCGCCTGGGCCCTCGCGGCCACCCTCTCTGGCCTCTACCTGGTGAACCCGGGTTTCGGCATATTCGAGCTCCTCCCCGACAACCTCCCGGTCATCGGGAACCTCGATGAAGGCGGGGCGACCATCCTGTTCCTGTGGGCCATGGCTGAGCTGGGCTTCCAATGGCCGGCCAAGCTCGCTGGGAGACGGTCGGGGCCGCTAGCGCACCTCGCTCGCGGACCCGCCACGCCCGAACTGAACTGACACCTCCTCGATCCCCGAATCGGGCGGCAAGAGTCCCTTGATGAGCGCCTCGATGAGAGGCTTGGCTTCCTCGGCGGCTTCGAGCAGCGCTGCTGGATGGCCCCCCGCCTCGACCACCGCTCCTCGAAGCGCCCGACGTGCGGCATCGATGTCCGCCTGCGCCGACAGCACGTGGTGCAGCCAATCCTTGTCCACCAGGATCTCGTACGCGGCCGGGTCCGACTGCACGTCGACCATGGCCTGATCCACTCGTGGCGCCGGCGCGAGCACCTGCATCGCGCGGCCGTCGGCGCTCACGTCGACGCTGATTTCCCGCAAGTCCACGATGTACTGCACTTGATTCCCCGTGGCACGAACTCGCGTGACCGTCTTGCCGATGGGCAGGCGGAGCGATTGGTGGAGCCATGTGGCCGCCAGCTCGGTGGTGGCCACTTCGGTCGTCTCCGCCACGATCTCTCTTGTCCCCACCACGAAGCGAGGCGACACCTCCAGCTCACCCAGCTGCGTCACCACGCGCTCGGCGATTGAGACATTCAGTTCCACCCGCGGGGTCAAGAAATCATTCAGCTGCTCGCACCCGCGCACCAGGAGCCATGCGCCGAGGGCCACCATCGCCAGCGTGCCCAAGCACCCCAGGCATCCGCACCCCGACCCGCGCCGACCGAAGCTCCACGACCGGACAAAGCCGGACGGGGCCGCAGGGCCGGCCGCATGGCCCGCCGCATCGCCCGACGCTCTATTGTGCCCAACCGCCTCCACACGCTTCGCCATCGGCACGTCGCCATCGTTGTTCATGTCCGGGAGCCTATTCGCGCCGCCGTACACTTGACCCCCCAAATCCCTGCCATGACCGCACACACCACCGCGCACGACTCCACATCCAGCCATCACCCCTCCCCGAACGGTGCCACGCGCACCGAGACGGATGCCTTTGGCCCCCTCCAGGTGGCGGCTGACAGGTACTGGGGAGCGCAGACGGAGCGGTCGCTCCACCACTTCCCGTTTGGGTCCCGCACGGCCATGCCGACGCCGATCGTGCACGCGTTCGGCCACCTCAAGGCGGCCTGCGCGAAAGCCAACCTCGCGTTCGGGAAGCTTCCCGCCGACCTTGAATCGCTGATCGCTCGCGCCGCGGACGAAGGAGCTGTTGGCGACGCCCATGATGCGCGTCGCGAGGGCGGGATCGCTGTTGACCGCCGCTGCGATCTCGTCGAGATGGGCGTCGGCGCTCTCGATCAGCTTGAGGATGCGGTGGACCGTGGGGGAGAGGGACGGGAGCCGCAGGC
>SXGR01032472.1_pt1 | contig 46516 bp, 49 predicted proteins | sample 3174711 | NCBI WGS metagenome assembly SXGR01 (sample SAMN11356860, study PRJNA531348) | freshwater metagenome | isolation source: freshwater sample F1-60 | place: China: Fuxian Lake, Yuxi | collected 2017-12-25
AGAGGCGAATGCAAAAATCAACACATCAAAGCCAGTTACTGTGACCTGGGTTCACCAAAAACACTGTTAGCCTCATAACAGACGGACCGACAAACGGGGTCCAAGATAGTTATCTGCCAGCTATCCACAGAGAGAGCCTTCATAGGATATGAGTCAGAGTGAAAGAGTGCAAACTGGATCATCTCCCCGAGACAAGATCCTTGAGCGCGCGATTTCAGTTCTTGAAAAAGACGGTGAAGCTGCAATTCGGACAAATACGATTGCTGCTGATTGCGGATGCACTGCGCCAACCCTGTATCGAGAGTTTCAAAGTCGTGAAGGATTAATCATTGCAGCGCAGGCCGAAAGATACAAACGATCATCGCAAGAAACCGTGACAGCGCTTGTCCGTCAAATCACAATTGCAACCACTCGAGAAGAATTGTATGACAATGTTTCCATCTCGCTAGGTCATATTTTTTCAATTACTCGCGCCAAGTATCGTCGCTTGCGTGCCGATGTAATAGGGTCAGCGGTTTCACGGCCTGAACTCCGTCAAGAGATAGTGCGCGTAGACACCGAGTATTCACGGGCAATCGCCGCTGCATTTCGACCAGCCATGGAGGCAGGCTGGATGAGCCCGACTGTGAATCTTGAGGTCATTGCTTTTTGGGCACAAGGTCTGACCAATTCCCGAGTGGCCCTTGAGTTCGATTCCCAATCTGCGTATGCCACAGCGTGGGATGAACTGACGAAGAAGGCGATCCTACGGGAGCTTTTCGGCTAAATGAATATCCCTCTTGTCTATAGGTTATACTTTTGAGGTATATAACCTATAGACAAGAGGGATATTCATGGAACATCGCGGAGATATTGGTAACCGAGTTCAGAAAAGTCCACTACGGCGAGTGATCGTCACAATCACACTGGGTGTTGCTTTAGTTGCTCCTGGAATTCCATTCATGCCAGGCAGTGTCGCGTCAGCAGTGGGCTCCACGCCTCTACGCCCGACTAATTTTAGCGCGAACTGCAGTGCCCCGGACAACTCGGCAGGTCAAATGTCTCTTACTTTTACTGAGGGGTCAAACAATGGGTCGCCAATTACAAACTACAAGTACTCATTTGACAACATTACATTTACGGCATTTAATCCGGCCAAGACAACGCAACCATTTGTTTTTGATTTCACCGAGTACAACCGACCTCTAGGGGTGATGACGTACGTGTACCTCAAAGCGGTGAATGCAAACGGTGATGGAGAGAGCAACTGGGGCAATGTAGGCGGAAGTAATTCGCAAGTGGGATGCACTGTTGGAAATGGTCTTCCATCGCGCCCAACAACTGCAGCTGCAACTGCAGGAAATGGTTCCGCAAGTGTTGCGTTTACGGCTGGGTCAAACGGCGGGTCAGCTATTACGAACTATAAATATTCCATCGACGGAGGAGTGACGTACATTGCGCTGAGTCCAGCTAGCGCAACAAGTCCAATCATTATTCCGGGACTAACTAACGGAGTGCTCACCACTATCTATCTGAAGGCGGTCAACGCAAACGGTGATTCTACAAGCGCTCGGACCGTCACAGTTACACCTTCTGGTTCCGACACACCAGTTGCTCCCACTACAACGGTTGCTCCCACTACAACGGATGCACCCGGGACAACTAGCTCGCCATCAACCAAACCCGACTTGGTGGCTTCATCTGATTCAGGGATTTCAGACACTGATGACATCACCTTTGACAACTCGCCTACGATTTCGGTAGCAAATAGAATCAATGGCTACAAAGTAAAAGTGATAGCTGTAAAAGATTCCAAAACCATGTCGTGCACATTTATTGCATCCCCAAAGAAGTCAAGCTGCACCCTCGGCACACTAAGTGATGGAGTGTGGTTCGTGAGATCACAGCAGTCCTTAGGCGACGTCACTTTGCCAAAGTCTACGGTGCTTAAAATTACTATTGATACTGTTGATCCAACCGTAATTTCGTTTACCACGCCTGTAGCAAATGGCAAAAAGAAAGTTGGAGACGAGATAAAAATAGTCGCAACGGTGGGAGAGAATATTGTTCCAGGTGGATCAATCACGGTGACGCTAGATACTGGGGTAGACGTTGTCTTGACACAAACAACTGCCACCAAGATGGAAGGAATTTATGTCGTCAAAGACGGGGATTCCACCGACGGCCTCACAGTTGATTCATTTGTCAAAACATCTGTGCCAACTGATATTGCCGGAAACGTAATGACCACGACCAGGCTTCCTATGGGCAAGAAAAATATCGGTGGACTAAAAGACATTGTCATCTCAGGAACATCTAAGCCTTCTCCACCAGACGAAGACGACGAAGATGACGAGCCCACTGTTCTTGAATGCAAGACTGTTGTCACGGTGAAGAAACCCACGGCACCAGTCTTGGTTGGTGAGAAATTGTCAAACGGCATTATTTTTGATCCCGCTTCACCGCAATTGGATTCCGGAGATAAAAAAGAGCTTGATCGTGTTGCAAAAGTAATGGCAAAACGTGGTGGACTCGTGCTTGTCTCAGGGTTCGCACGTAAAAACGGAGTTGACTCAGCCGAGTTTCTTAAGAATCTCTCACTAGCGCGTGCCCGCAATGTTTCTAAATATCTGGCAACAAAAGGGGTTCGCGTGTCAGTGAGGTACGAGGGATACGGAGCAGTAACAAAAGAAATCGGAACGAGTAGTCAGCGTAAAGTTGATCTTCGGTGGATTGATGATGCTGCCAAAATTGAGTCAGAACAGAAATGCTCGGCCAAGTAATAATTCACATTTTATGTCGTGTGATTGTCATGAATCGTCAGAGAATAATTGTGTAGTTAAAGGAAAACGTAGCGATTGGGATGGTCTGCCGCGTGACAAGAGTTTGTTTCATTCCCCGCCGCATTGTGGTTTGCCCATTGGGAATTTGAGTAGTCAAGTGTTTGCAAATTTTTATTTGAATACTTTTGATCATTTCGTGAAACATTCCCTTGGGGTCAAGTTCTATGGCAGGTATGTCGATGACTGTGTATTTGTTCATCCTGACCGCAGGTACCTGGCGTCACTTATTCCTGTGTTGCGAGGTTTTCTACAGAATGAATTGTCACTAGAACTGCACCCTAAAAAAGTATCGTTGCAGCATTATTCTCATGGGGTTCCGTTTCTTGGGGCGTTTATTTTGCCCGGTCGCACGTATGTGGGTAAGCGAACCAAAGGAAACTGGGTTTCTGCGATACGGCGTCACAATGGTGTCGTGGCTGATCATGTGCCAGACAGGCAGGAGACTCGACAGTTTGTGGCAAGTATGAACTCATATTTGGGAGTACTGGGGCACTTTCGTACCCGTACTCTTCGACATCAGATGGTGAAACACCACATGAAGGGGTGGTGGGGTTACACATGGATCAATGGCAACATCACTAAATTTTCGATGCGACCCAGTTTTCCACGAAAACACTAAGGAATTTGTTGGTTAGTTTCTGTGGCTGCGAACTACACTTACCGACGGATGTATTCGGCTCCCTCGGCGATTTTCGCTCTGGGTTTCGTTCCGCCTCCGCGCCTTTAGGAGGCGGAGCGAAATTCTCCAGCCCGTGGTGGGTTTCACTGGTGAACTGAGTCAGTTACGCGTTTAGTCGACTTAAGTTACGGGCTGAGTGGTGGTGCCAACTCTGAGCCGGTGTGGCGCGTTGATGTACCTTGTCTTTGTGGGATTCTTTGATTCAGTCAAGCGTGGAATGCAGCGGTATTCAGACCCCCTCACCCCGTCCGAGATGAGTCAGATACTGGACGGTCGACAGCAGTCGGACTTAGCGGGATATTTTCTGGGACAAACGTATGCTCCACGAATGGGATGGCACGAGGGATTACTTGCAATCTTTCATGATGGAAGTGGAGCCATTTATCGTGACTATCTAGGGGAGGTAACTGATAAGGGAGTAAGAGGGTGGCGAATGTGCGTTGCTTCCTGGAAATCAGGTTCAGTGACCAATAATTTCAATGATCCAACTCCGCTATTGGTGGGCCCATCCGGCATCACTTTCGAGAAGGCGAAGAATTATCTTCCCTCCAACACTCCTGTTCCAAGCCTGGGCGAATTGCTCTTAGTTATTGAGAACTTCACTGATGATTACGATGACGACGGTCAAAACAGATGGGTTAGCGGTGCATCTCACAAACCGGGAGAGATCTTTTCCGGAATCGTCATTGGTAGCGGTTTAAATATCTTGCGCCAACGATGCAGTGGTCGCCAAGGCTGGTAATTCAACTCTTGTCTTCATCACCATTTTCGGTTGTAGGCAATGGATTCTCTTTTAGCGGCACTGTGCTGTCTATGTCGACCAATGAGTCTGGAATAGTGACGAGTGTTCGCATTGGAAATTGAGATGAGAACCATTCCAATGGGACGAGCGCTTGGTGTTGCTCAATTCTTGCTTCCGTCTCATAAACGAAAACAACCTGAACGCCACTGCCATATTCAGGAATATCAATAGGTTCTGAAATTTGTAACACCTCTATAAGTCCCCACGGTGGTACATCAATGGGGAACTCAATACCGTCCGGAAAAGCGGCGAGGGTTATCACGCGTGAACCATTGACAGAGCTAGGTCTATTCGGATTGGGCATTGTGTGCCTCCCATTCTGAAAATGCTTTTCTAAGGTCTGAGTGAAGTTCCTCATTTAGGGGATTGTTGTGAGGGCCTTTAGTCTCGACGAGTTTCCAACTTGGACTAGTGACGTCAAATGCAACGGCACCAAGTCTCCAATCATCGCCGATACAAAGAACTCGGATATGTCCGGTTTGTACACCCATGAAATATGGCTGAGTGGGGTTATTGAGACAGTTTGCTAAGACTTTGCCTGCGACCACTAAGTCGTGACGCGACTTCAACTCTGTTACCGGATGTCCTTCGAGGCCTCGTCTAACAAGGTACTCACAGAAATCACGGCATCGTCCATAGTCATGTCGTAAAGCGGCGCTCTTGATCTCATTAATAATTCTCTTTGGGTCGCGACCCGTGGCAACAAACCCCAGTTTGTGGGCTGCCAATATTGTGAGCGGCATTGCAGGGTCTGTCATTGCTCCTCGAACAACTTCTAGCGCAGTACGAGGAGTCAGATTTGCAAGTACTGCGCGACAATTTGGAGTGACTGCCATCGCTGCCAAAGAACTGTACGGTTCAATATCTGTCAGTTCTGCTCTCAATGTTGGTGGAGCTAGTCCCATCCATGAGACAAAAATTTCACTAATTTTCCCGTTGATAATCAAAGCTTCACCGAAAGCTTTACCGGCTTCAGCACCACATGAGACTTCACCCCAATATGTTCTCGCTGCATCACGAATTTTTGGTTGCCGCAATGCAATCTCGAGACGTCTTGGCAGTGCAGTCGTTTCCGATATTTGCGGATTATTAATAGCAAAGTCAGCCAGTAGTGGGTGCGCGTGAACGAACCATTCCTCTAGTGCTTTGGAGAATTGAAATCCGAAACTGAGTTCGAGAAAACGACGCACAACAGAACTAGCAACCGTTTGTTCAAGTCCAGTTGCATTAACAAGTGACCCGACTAGATCGTGTTGAGCAGAATACTTCTCATTATCTCGAACCATACAAATGTCATCTGATTCCTTAATCAACTCGACCGAACCAGAGCCCATGGCGATAGACAATCGATTTTTCAAAAATTCAGCATCAACAATTGCATCATCAGAAAGGGGCAGAACATACTTGGTCATTTGTTGACCGTCCTAAAAGTGACAGATACGCGACGCTGACGGAGAGTTTTTATTCCACCTTCTCGTTCAAATTTGCGCGGCGGGATTGAATGTTCCCATTCGTAACGAGACTCGCCTTCAAGAACTGCAATAGAACCAGGTTCTAATAAATGGTCAACATAGTTGTGGCCTTCTCGAGTGAATCGCATGCTCCAACCTTCGAGAAGTGAAAGTGTGACTATCACAGGACCAAAATCCTGAACATGATCTCTGTGAGATGCAATTCCTTGAGTGGTGTTTTCGTCGACAAGATACTCATTCACGATCACCTGATCTGGAATCTGTTGCATCACACGTTCCTCATATAAACGCTCAGCTAGGTCGTTAAACAGAGTTGGTAATTGAGGTGCAGAGTCTGGTCCTTCAACTCGACCGGTCGAATAGTTATATCGACGGCCGTAATGTTGCGTGCGTCGACCAAGATCCACGCTCCATTTCGACACATCAATTAGGTGAAGCAAAGAATCTTGTTGAGTTTGGCTAAGCCACAGCGGTGTGTAACCCAGACCTTCGGGAAGATAGTCCTCAAAAAAGCTCATGAATTTACCAACGCCTTAGCAAGGATGGCCGCCTCGTATTTTTTGTGACCGACACGTAGCCCTCGACCAAATTTTGCCACCGGGACGTGTGAAAAACTCTCCGCACAAAAATTTACGTGCCATGGACGCAACAGATGTTGCAGCCCTCGTTTACCACGCGCAGGCTCAAGAGAAATGGCCGAAAGTGTGTCAACAACAGGAAAGGTCTTTTGAAGGATTTGGAGTAATCGTTGATTTTGCAATTCCAGTGCTGCGTCTGCTTCTGCATCAAAATACAAAACGTTTTGCGCATGCGACGCCAGTAAGAAAATGGAATGTATCGTCGCGTCTGTCGTTGCATGGGTTTGGAAACTCGTAACATCCTGATACGAGCACTTAACATTTACCAACGCGGCCAACTCAAGTGCGACCGCACCAGCGGCCGGGCAATGATCCACTACGACCAGTCGGTCAGCCAACCCGAGCAGCACGAGCATGATGCCGTTCATGCCGGCTGCGCCGTTAAAGTCAATGAGCAAATCAGAGCTCGAGTATTTGTTGATGTCGTGTTCGAGTCCGGTGGCGAGTTCAGCCATGTGGTAGCGCCCAAAGCGGGCGGCATATCGCAAAACTTCTGCCTCGGTCGAGTCGGGTGCAAGCCACCATGGCCCCTGGCTAGGCAGGTCGTGTGGAAAGTTTGCGAGCAGCTGGTTCAGTGCGCGCTCGACCTTTTCGTAAGCGAGCCGAACTTCCGCCTCGGTGAGTGTTCTAGGGGATTTTTTCATTGGAGTTGTTCCTTAGTTATGGCCGTCGAATTTGGCGGCGTCGCTATGCTATTATTGCAAGCCAATCGGACATCCCACAACCTCAAAGTCGTTGCAAATAAAGGAAAATCTCCAGAAGAGGCAACGCTGATTTTGTAGTGATAGGGTCTGTTTATGGAAATTCCACATTCAATAAAGGGATCTGCATGGGAAGAGGCTGATGAGGCCCAAGCAAAATCTGACCTAGCGCGATACTGCGATGAAGTTCTCTGGGCCATTTTTCAAAGGGCAGCTCAATTCGAACCTCTTGATCCCGAAATCGTCTGGGACGACCCGATGCTGCTCCACCGAGGCGAGGTTGAACGGATTCGCCAATTCATTAAGGACATCAAGTTGTCGTTAAGGAAATTGGGAAGGATCAGTAATGCATTGGAGAGTTCCGCAGCAAAATACCGTGCTGATTACCTTGACCATTTGCACACAGAGTTTGTCGATCGTGCTGCATACATCGAAGCACGTCCATTTTCGGAATGTCTCAGATGCTGGACTGAAGGGTATTCAATCAACAGACAAAAATATGTAACCGAGGATGGAATAGAAAAGTCGATGAGTTGGCAAAACTACCTAGAAGAAGCTGCAAAATCTCGCCAAAAGGTAAAGGCAAAAAAAAGTGAAGACGATAACAAGTTGGAGTTTCATACCCTCCGAAGAGAATTTCTCAAATTGTATGAAGAGAATGGAAACCATAGAGGGTTGTTTCGCGATATAGATGGCAATGTAATTCCTAAACCCAGTTCCGGCCCAAGACCAAATGGACCTGTTCATGAAGAAAGAGAAGTCGTTTATTGGGTCTGCGATAGCAAAGACGCATTCGGTCATGGGGACGTTGGTTCAATGATTGATGTAGCGAATTTTGGAAGTTATCGAAGAACGGCAACAATTTACGATCGATATTTCTGCCCAGATTCCGACAATTGCGGGGGTGTATTGGTTCCACGATTTAGAGATGAACACATCGATTTCAACGACAAAGTAGATAGTCAATGACGTTGGAGACCGATCATCGTGCTCTTCGGTCATCTAGAAACACCCGTGAAGTAGAATCAACTACCTAGAGATGATTGGGAGGTTGGGATGAGCAAGAAGTCATTGAGCGAGTCAGATATTTGTGACCGTTTCATTACGCCATCCCTCCTCAAGGCAGGTTGGGACCAAAGCCGGTGGCGCCGGGAATATGCCTTTACCGATGGTCGCATCATCGTGCGCGGCAAATTGGTGGCCCGCGGGAAACAGAAGCGCGCCGACTATCTCCTCTTCTATAAGTCCAATCTTCCCATTGCCGTAATTGAAGCCAAAGACAACAACCATTCCTTGGGCGCCGGCATGCAACAGGGCCTTGGATACTCCGTTACCCTCGATGTTCCATTCGTGTTCTCGTCAAATGGCGATGGATTCCTTTTCCACGACAAAACAGGAAATGCCGACAAAGTCGAGACAGTTCTTTCGTTAGAGGAGTTCCCGACACCCGACGAACTCTGGCATCGCTACATGCAGTGGAAAGGTCTCAACGAAACTAATGAAGTTCTCGTAACTAGTCCGAACCATCAAGATGTCGGCGACAAAGCAGCTCGTTACTACCAACAGTTAGCAATCAACCGAACAATTGAAGCTGTTGCTCGTGGACAAAAGCGAGTGCTCCTTGCGATGGCAACAGGGTCAGCCGACTGGAAAAATCTCTACGGCAACCGCAGCCTTGCCGAGTCGCTGAACTCGGTTCTTAAAAACGACCTTGGGCGCGGGGAACGTGCACGCTCACTAAATCTCAATCACCAATGGATTGACCTCATGGTCATGTTGCTCATGCGCAATGACCAGTCTCTTGTGTTGTATCGACGCCGTACGCAATTGGCACGAACAGCCTCGCCACCCGCGGCCTAGACAGCCACCGCTCCTCAATTCCGAGAGTCAAGGATCAGTGCTGTGCGCTGTCTGGTTCACATTTCAGATAAATCTCACTGAAGTGCTCAAAGACCCTGCGACCTTGTTGAAGGAATGAATGTTTCCGGTTTGGGTGAACTATCATGGAAAACGGATGTATTCGGCTCCCTCGGCGATTTTCGCTCTGGGTTTCGTTCCGCCTCCGCGCCTTTAGGAGGCGGAGCAAAAGTCCCTAGCCCTAGGCGGGACAGTGTCAAGGGATTCCGCCAGTTACGCATTATCGCGGTTTCAGTTACGTGACCCCATCGTGAGTTGCCTCAGTTGACGACGAGCGGAAGTGGTTCCATTCCCAAGGCCGCACGGAACGTGTTGTGGTAGTGGTGCAGCGGGCGCTCATTGCGTCCATAGATCACTTCCTTCAGTGCCCCGCTGTTCGCGGTGGTCTGTTGGCTGGCACTCATGACGTAGTCCTCGTCGCGGATGATTGCAGCGAATAATTGGGCGAGCGTCTTCTCCTGTTCGGCACGGGCGCTCGCCCCCTCGGATGCCTCGGTGACTCCCTTGCGCAGGAAGAAGGTGATGCGGCTGGTGTGCCGACCAGGATCTGCTTGGCGAGGGTAGATGCGGATGAAGAAGCACCCATCGACGGTGGGAAGCAGCTGAATGTTTGGGAATAGGTAGTAGGCGGGCAGTGTCGCCACGGCGATATTCCATTGTTCCTTCGGCAGCTTGCGCATCTCGTCGATTGAGCGGCGGCAGAGGAGGAAACGGTGATTGCGGCCGAACGTCTCGTAGCACGAGACATTGCCGTGGAACCCGAGATTGATGGTGTTCTGGTGAAGCGCCGGGAAGTGGTACGTCTCACCGAATGTGTCGTTCGCCAGCTTCCAGTTACATGCCACGTCGTAGTTGTCGCGGTCGGCGACAACCAATTCATCGAGTTTCCATGACGCAAGTTCCTCGGCAAATTCCACCGTAAGCAGACTCTCCACATCGATGAGCCCGTCAGGATCTGGATGGACGAAGAGAAGTCCGTACTTTTCGACAGCTGGGAGACGGATCAGGCCGTGGCACGACATGTCGATGTCACCGAAATGGTCACGCTTCGGTAGCCCAACGAGATCGCCGCTGTTGTCGTAGGTCCAGTTGTGGAATCTGCAGGTATGGCGGCGCGCAGTACCGCGTTCCTCCTCCACCACCAGCGCACCGCGGTGACGGCACGCGTTCACCATGGCCACGAAGGTGCCGTCCTGGTCGCGTGAGGCGATCACCGGCACTCCGAAATCATTGATGGTGAAGTACGAACCCAGCTCGGGGAGGTCACCCGACATGCCGATGATCTGCGGATGGTGGCGGAAAAACGTCTCCCACTCCCTGTCGGCGAGATCGGGGTCGGTGTATGCGGACGTCGGATTGCGCCTGATGCCGCCCTCGTCGATGTTTGTCCCAGCATCGAGACGCCCGAGCATTTCCTCTATCAGCCGGACCTGAACGTCGTGTCGCATGGTTGATTCCCCTCTTGTGTCTGGTGGAAACAGTAAACTTAGAGTAGTCTCTAAATTCATGGTACGTCAAGAGGCAACCCCTGGAGCCGTTCCAGGCCGGCAGGACCGCAACAAGGCGCGCCGCCGAACGGCAATTCTCAATGCCACTCTCGCCCTGCTGCGGACCACGCCCATAGACAAGGTGACCATTGAGGCGATAGCGGCGCAGGCAGGCGTGGCCCCCGCGACCGTCTACAACCTCATCGGTTCGCGGGACCAGCTTCTGCTGGCCTGCGTCGACCGGGTCATCGACTCACTCATTGATGATCTCATCCGGCTCTCTATCAACGAGGACCCGCTCGCAGCGGCAGTACGGATTGTTGAGGGATCGTGTGATGCATTCATCGTTGATGGTGACGCGTTCAGGCAGATTGCCGGCGCGGTGAACGGGATTGCACGGGGCGGAAGGTCAATTTCTGTGGACCCAGCGCAATTACAGATCACAGCGATGCGTGCCGCGTTGGCTAAAGGCATCTTGCGCACCGACGCCGACCCGATAGCTCTCGGGCGCCAGGTGTTTCTGTCCTACAACGGTGCGTTCTTCGCCTGGGCCGCTGGGCAGTTGACTGACGAGGGCTTTCGTGCCGCCGCACTTCATGGGCTGTGGACGACCCTGCTCGCATCGGCTGCAGACGACCATCGCGAAGAGTTGTCCAGAGAGGCGCGGAACGCCGCAACTCGAATGGTGGACGCCGGGTATGGTCCTCAAACCGAGTAATTGTTCTCGTGCCCGTTCGGTTTCAGTTCTCCCGAACTAGCCTGAAAACCACATTGGATCGGTTCCCAAGGAGAGTTTCGCTCTGGGTTCCGTTCCGCCTCCGCGCCTTTAGCTCAGTCGGTAGAGCAACGGACTTTTAATCCGCAGGTCCTGGGTTCGAGCCCCAGAGGGCGCACTCACGATGAAGAACGACGTATTGCTCGACGCTTTGGAAGATGCTTCAATACCGACGCTTCTGATGTGTTTGGCGCACATCACGGGTGATGATGTGTGGCTGAAAGATCCCTATTTGCCAAAGCGCGATGTTGCTTTGATCGCCGATGAAGCAGGCGGATTACCAGACATTGTGGTGGCTGATGTTCGTGCTGCAATGGCACAAGTGATGCAAGATTTGGCATCGGGGCAACGACAAATGAGCGATGCGCCTGATACGCAGAGATTGAGCCAGATGATGAGTGTGTGTGTCGGTGAAACAGTTGGGTCGGAGTATGTACCAATGTTTATGGAAGATCTTCATTTTGTTGATAGGGATGTGTCTTGGTCTCAGGCGAGTGACACAAGCGCTGCGAGAATTACAGACAGCAAGAAAGATTTTTCTGTCCTAATTGTGGGAGCGGGAATATCTGGCATTGGTGCAGCGATTGCTCTTGACAGATTGGGAATCTCATGGACATTGGTCGAGAAGAATACTTCACTGGGTGGCACGTGGTTTGAAAATAATTACCCAGAGGCAGGAGTTGATACTCCCAATCATTTTTATTCGTATTCATATGCCAGACGAACAGATTGGCCAGGGTATTTTTCAAAACGCGACGATGTATTGGGATATTTAGAAGACGTCGCAGAACAGTTTGGGATCAGTGATTGCATCGCATTCGGAACCACTGTTGAGGAAATGACATGGAACGAGTTGCGTCAGGTATGGAACGTTGTCTTGCACGATGCAGTTGGTTCTCGCACCGTTCAAGCATCAGTAGTGATATCAGCGACAGGACAGTTGAATCGGCCTAAGAAAAATGTGTGCGTCGGTAACGACACATTTGAGGGAGATCTTTTTCACTCTGCGGAGTGGCGACACGATGTCGATTTATACGGCAAACGAGTGGCCGTTGTTGGTACAGGAGCAAGCGCAATGCAGTTCTTGCGCACGGTTGCGAGCACCGCAAAGTCAGTCACTATCTTTCAAAGGTCACCGCAATGGGTGATCCACAATGAGCACTATCACAGAGATGTCTCTGATGGGGCGCGATGGTTGCTTAAGAATATTCCGCACTACTACGAGTGGTATCGGTTCGGTTTGTTTTGGCGATTCGGTGATGGCTTGCTAAAGACTTTGCGACGGGATCCAGATTGGGAACACCCAGGTCGATCAATGAATCGCCACAACGATCGCCATCGGCAACAAATGACCGCTTATATAGAAGATCAACTCGTCGGGCGTCCCGATCTAGTAGCGAAATCTCTGCCTTCCTATCCGCCATACGGAAAACGCATTCTCGTCGATAACGATTGGTTTAAAACAATACAAAAGGCAAATGTGGAGTTGGTGACAGCAGGTGTCCAACAAATAAACGAAAAGGGCGTAATAGATAGTGATGGGGTTTCCCACGATGTAGACGTGATTATTTTGGCAACGGGCTTTGAAGCCGGCAAGTTGTTATCGCCGATCAAAATTACTGGGCGGTCGGGCGCTCTACTTTCCAAAACATGGGATGACGACGACCCACGCGCATACTTAGGAATTACGGTGCCAGATTTTCCGAATTTATTTTGTCTTTATGGGCCAAATACGAATGTCGCTCACGGTGGGAGCCTGTTTTTTCAAGCAGAGTGTCAACTGCGATATGTCACGAGTTGTTTGGTTCAGATGATTCAAGGTGGTGTGGGCTCGATTGAAGTCAAACGTGATGTGCACGATGAGTACAACGAAAGAGTTGATCACGAGCACAGTGAATTGGTGTGGACGCATCCAGGAATGCAGAACTGGTATCGCAATGTCAAAGGAAGGGTCTTTTCGCCAATGCCGTGGCGCTTCGTTGACTACTGGCAGATGACTCATGATGCTGATTTGACCCAATACCACCTCACAAAGCGCTGACGGTGACCCAAGAGTTCTAGATTGAAGAGTGAAATGGAGGTGGCAATGAAGTACGTAAAGACAGAATCTGTTGGAAGTAACTTTGTCATCACATTGGCAAACCCCGCCAAGCGAAACTCACTGAGTCTGCAGGTCTTGCAAGAACTTATTGAAGCCTTTGGTGATGCCCAAAAATCAGGAGCCCTCGGAATCGTTCTTGCTGCCCAAGGTCCTGTTTTTTCGGCTGGCCATAATTTTGTGGACATGTCGGGCGCAACCCAAGTTGACGCTGAATTATTGTTTCGAACATGTGCAACGCTGATGCAAGTCATTCAGTCTGTACCGCAACCAGTTTGTGCAAGTGTGCATGCACTCGCTACGGCTGCCGGGTGTCAGTTAGTTGCAACGTGTGATTTAGCAGTGGCAGCAGAGTCGGCGTCGTTCGCGTTACCAGGTGGCAAGGGTGGATTGTTTTGTCATACGCCCTTGGTTGCAGTGGCACGTTCAATCAGTCAAAAGCGGGCAGCAGAGATGGCCTTGACGGGTGATGCAATTTCTGCACAGACGGCATGCGACTGGGGACTGATCAATCAGGTCGTGCCAGACGATCAGTTGGATGATGCCGTCAAAGAGATGCTGCGACGCGCAACGCGCGGGTCACAATGGTCGCGGGCATTGGGGAAACGCACTTTTTATCGGCAAATTGGCATGTCTCAATCAGATGCCTATGAATTTGCCTCGGTCATTATGGCTGAAGCAACTGTTGGCGCTGATGCCCAAGAAGGCATTGATGCGTTCCTAACCAAGCGCAATGCCGAATTCAAACAAGAGTTATAAATAATGTCTGACGTCATCAACCAACAAGGGTTACAAGAAGTCGAGTTATCGCTGCAGGGAATGACGTGTGCCGCCTGTGCCGCCCGAATTGAAAAGCAACTAAATGATTTGGATGGCGTCGAAGCTGCGGTCAACTTTGCAACCGAAACAGCAACGGTGGTCTATGCAACAAAAATTTCAACAAATGAACTTATTTCTGCGGTAGAGGCAATCGGATATGCAGCAGACGTGCGAACGGCTGATTCACTCGATGAAAACCTGGATGACAAACTTGCCAAACTCTGGGTTCGCCTGATTGTCTGTGTTGCACTGTCAGTGCCAGTTGTTTTGATTTCAATGATTTCTGCTTTGCAATTCAATCAATGGCAATGGGTGGCTGGTTTTATTAGTCTGCCGGTGATTACATGGGGTGCTTGGCCGTTTCATCGTGCTGCTCTTGCGAATCTGCGACACGGCGCGGCCAGCATGGATACGCTGATTTCGATTGGTGTCACGGCTTCGGTGGCATGGTCGGTGTGGGCACTGGTTTGGGGTGACGCTGCCGACTCTGAAATGACTGGTATGACCTCAATGTCAAACGCATCGAGTCATGTGTATTTTGAAGTAGCCGCTGCAATCACGGCTTTCATTTTGATTGGTCGTTTTCTTGAGACTCGTGCCAAATTCAAAGCAGGTGACGCGTTGCGAACGTTACTCACGCTTGGCGCGCGTGAAGCAGTTGTGTTGCGTGATGGAGTTGAAAAAATTATTCCAGCAAGTGTTGTCCGCGTTGATGACCTGATGGTTGTGCGACCAGGTGAAAAATTTGCTGCTGACGGAATCGTTGTAGAAGGTCAGGCATCAATCGATACAAGCACGATGACGGGTGAGAGCGTGCCTGAAGATGTAGGTCCTGGCGACACGGTTAGTGGAGCGACGATCAACATCAATGGGCGCCTTGTGGTGCGTGCCACGCGCGTCGGTAGAGACACGCAGTTTGCAAACATGGCCAAGTTGGTTCGCGATGCTCAAGCCACGAAGGCACCAGTGCAACGCATCGCCGATCGTGTCAGTTCCGTCTTTGTGCCAGTCGTGATTGCGATTTCACTCGGCACTCTTGCCCTTTGGCTGTGGATTGATGGTGATCAGACAAAAGCATTTAGTTCTGCGGTAGCAGTTTTGATTATTGCGTGTCCGTGCGCATTAGGTTTGGCCACACCGACAGCGCTCATGGTAGGTGCGGGCAGGGCTGCACAGATGGGCATCATCATTAAGGGTGTTGACGTCTTACAAAGCACTCGGCGTATCGATACCGTTGTGTTGGACAAAACTGGCACGGTGACAACCGGTCGTATGGAGTTAATTGATGTCGTGTGCACTGACGGTGTAACGCGCCAAAGGGCATTACAACTAGCGGGTGCCGTCGAGTACGCAAGCGAGCATCCCATCGGTAAAGCAATCGTGCGTGGGGCAGTGGCCGAAAATATTATGTTGTCTGCTGTCACGTCATTTGAGGCATTTGTTGGTCTCGGAGCAACTGGTGCAGTTGACGGTGTTGTAGTAACCGTGGGTCGTGAGGAATTATTGAGACGAAATCTGGTGATGTTGTCAGCCAAACTGCGAGAGGCACTTTCAGCCGCACGATTAAATGGCCACACTGCCGTAATCGTTGCTTGGGGAGGGACTGCTCAGGCCGTGTGCGTTGTTGCCGATCAGCCCAAAGCCACTAGTGCAGAGGCGGTATTGGCGCTGCGCGAAATGGGACTTGCTCCGGTTTTGGTCTCGGGAGATAATCCCGACACAGCACGGGCGATTGCTGTACAAGTAGGCATTGAGACGGATGATCATCATTTGTATGCAGGTGCCCTGCCCGAAGAGAAGGTGCAGATTGTCAAGGACTTACAAGGTCGTGGCTATGCCGTTGCAATGGTGGGAGACGGTGTAAATGATGCAGCGGCATTAGCTCAGGCAGATGTCGGCATATCCATGGGTGGCGGAACAGACGCAGCAATGCAAGCGAGTGATCTCACAATTGTTAGCGGAGATTTGCGTCTCGTGGCAGACGCAATCCGTCTGTCGCGTGCAACCCTGCACACCATCAAGGCCAATGTTTTTTGGGCTTTTGCGTATAACGCAGCCGCGATTCCACTTGCCGCGGCGGGAGCAATGAACCCGATGTGGGCTGGTTTGGCGATGGCATCGTCGTCCGTGTTCGTGGTGACGAATAGTTTGCGACTGCGAACAATGAGATTGTCGCGCTAGAGCAGTAGCTGTCGCACTCGTCGCAGGTCTGCAACTGCTTTTGTTCGGCGGGTTCGGATCGTGCGCGACGATACTCCGAGACTGGAAGCAATAGCCTCAATGTCTTGTCCATCGGCGAGTCGCAAAAGCAATCGAGCATGATCTGGGTCGTAGCCGGCCTGCAGGGCGTGATGGATGAGTTCTGTCAACTCCGACTCTCCGGTGTTTTCGTTAGCAATCGCAATCACATCTGACAGCATTTCATGGCCGATCAATGATTCTGTGACATGTCGCAGACGTTGATGGCGCACGAATGCGTGGTATTCAGAATCGCGCACCAAATTGGATGCGATTTTGCATTTTCTACGCTCGCATGGGAATGTGCGAATGACATCCCACGACGTACCGATGATTTCAGACAGTGCAACGTTTACACCACCTGCAGTGATGCGCCCTCGTCGCCGTGCGACGGCCAGAATCGGTGGCATGATGCGTTGCAAAACAATGCGTGCAGCCAACGTGTCAGTGGCAGCGATGCAGACTAATAACCACAGGTAGTGATCGGCTTCTTGGTCGTCGGCGGCGCAGCCAAAGCCAGCGCGGCGCAACACATCGTCAAGGTCGGTGACGGGTTCGCCAGGCAGTTTCCAAGCATTCACTTTGCGCAGAACTTCGGGGCTTTGGCTGAGCAGAGTCCATTCTCTGATGAGTTCGGGTATTGCCCCTTTGGTGACGCGAGTATGGACCAGTGGCTGGCTGTTGGGCTGGTTGTTGGGCTGGGTTTTTGCGGTGGTGTATGTCATGGGGGCATGGTGCAGTGGGGCCATGCTCTGTGGCGGGTGCGCAGGTCTTACCCGATGTCTCACCGAAGGCAAAATCTGCGATAAAACTTGAGATATGCGTATTGAACTTGCGTCTGGAACGACTGCTGAACTAGTTGTCGTTGCACAACCGACGATGGGTCTTGTGATTATTCCGGATCTCTTTGGATTGCGACCGCTCTTTGATGATCTAGTGAGCCGACTGGCTACAGAATGGAACATGTCAGTGTGTGCAATCGATCATTTTTGTGGTCAAGATCTTGGTGCGGATGCAGAAAAAAGACTCAGTGCGTTGCCGTTGCTAAATGATGCGAACTACTTGCGTGATCTGCACGAAGCAGCAGATGTTTTGGCAACACCAACCACCGTATTAATGGGTTTTTGTATGGGTGGGATGTATTGCTTCAAGGCAGCAGGAAGTCAACGCTTTGCCCGCATTGTGAGTTTCTACGGAATGATAAAAATGCCAGAGGCATGGCGTAGTCGCACTCAGCAAGAGCCCCTCGGCTACATGATCATGGGAGACGCGGAGAAAGTTTTGGCAATTATCGGAGAGAACGATCCGTATACACCGTTACCCGATGTTGATGAACTGAGATCAACCGGTGCAGTTGTTCAGATTTACAGTGATGCAGAACACGGATTTGCCCACGATGCCTCTCGTGCTTCACACAGACCCCACGACGCGGCGGATGCGTTTTCTAGAGCCAGGGAATGGATGCTGACAGCAGTGGTCTAGCGGGATCTTTGCTCAAGATGGGCGCGGTCAAGAATTTTGTAGTGCCGATCTTGTTGGCTGATCCAACGAAGGCGAATAAAACTGGCGATCGCTTTATTGACCCGCTCCCGTGACGCACCCACCATGCCTGCAAGTTCTTCTTGTGTGACTGGCAAAGTGAATTCATCGCTGCCATTAGATAATTCAAGAATGCGTTTTGCTGTTCTGCCTGTGACATCAAGAAAAACGCTGTCGGATAAGACTTCGTCCATTGTGCGTAGTCGTTTGGCGAGCAAACGAACAATGTTCCACATGAGTTCTGGATGAGAATTAAGGAGTGGAAGTACCTCGGAATAGTTGACTTGAATGACAGACGCAGTTTCGATAGCACGCGCTGACGCCGAACGTGGACCATTGTCAAGCATGGCGAGTTCCCCAAAAAGATCTCCCGGCTCCATGAGTGCGACAACTGTTTCGCGATGGTCGAGGGGCTTGTTGTCAATTACAATGGCGATTCGCCCAGTGAGTACGACGTAAAGGGCATCTGGTTGGTCACCTTCGGAAAAAAGGGTGTTCCCTCGGACGAGTAGTCGCTCGGTTGCGGTTCTGGCGACGGCATTAAGAACTGCTTCTGGAGCATCGGCGAAAAATGTTGTCTGGGAGAGGACTTCTGCATGACTTGCCATAATCATGACGGTACTACCCTTGATGAGTATGACCTCCAACGAGCCAGACAATGTTTGGACAATCGTTGTCGCAGCAGGAGTTGGACAGCGCTTCGGCGGCCCAAAGCAGTTTGAAGTATTGGGAGACAAAACTGTCGCACAATGGGCGATCAATACTGCTGGTCAAGCATCCGATGGGGTGGTGGTTGTTGTGCCGTCAGGGTCAACATTGCAACAAGGATCGGTGCATGGTGGGACGACGAGGTCCGAATCAGTGCGTTGTGGGCTGGCTGCGGTTCCCCCTGATGCCACGATTATTTGTGTTCACGATGCGGCGCGACCGTTTGCGACAAATCTGATGTTTCACGCCGTGATAGAGGCAGTGCAGTCGGGATGTGATGGCGCAGTGCCAGTTGTTGCAGTGGTGGACACGATCAAGACGATTGACTCCGACGGCACCGTACTTTCCTCGCCAGATCGCCAGTCGTTGCGGGCCGCACAAACCCCTCAAGGCTTTCGAGCAGAAGTTCTTCGACGGGCCTATGCCAGCGTCAAGGATGGCTCTGATGACGCTGCAGTGGTAGAAAAAATCGGTGGCAAGGTGGTTGTTGTTGAGGGTGATGAATTTGCCCGAAAAATAACTACACCACAAGATTTGGAATGGGCTCGTCAGCACGCATACTCATTGACAAATGGTGATGTATAAAGAACGCAACATGAAACAGGATCAATGATGGATATTCGAGTTGGGCAGGGCTTTGACATTCACCGATTTGCCGATGCTCCGAGTGCAGGTCGTCGATTAGTCCTTGGCGGAGTTGTCTTTGAAGGCGAGCGCGCACTGGTCGGCCACAGTGACGCTGATGTTGTTGCCCATGCTGTTGCTGATGCGCTCTTGGGCGCTGCTGGACTCGGCGATATCGGTCAGCATTATCCAGACACCGACCCAAAATGGGAGAGCGCTGATTCGTTGTTGATTGTGGCTGATGTCGCTCGCCAACTGCGTGCCTCAGGATGGAAGATAGGAAATGTTGATTGCAGTGTTGTTTGTGAAACGCCATCAATAGCGCCCCATCGAGAACAGATGAATGCACTTCTGAGCAATGCAGTTGGTGCTCCCGTGAGCGTCAAGGGGCGACGTGCGGAGGGGCTTGGCGCAATCGGTCGCAGTGAAGGCGTGGCATGTTTTGCGTCTGCCGTCATTACGAGGGGTCAATAGTGGCTGGCAAACGTCACCAGAGAAGCCGCGTTGGGCAGCGCCCACCAACGAGCGGGCGCTTGCCAGAGCGTGGAGCAAGTAAAGCGGGGAAAAAGCCTGCAAATAAGGGACTTGGTGGCGAACAAGTTGAGGGCCGTCAAGCAGTGCGTGAGTTACTGATCGCCGAGCGACGCAAAGTAAAAGAAATATGGATTGCCAGCGATATCGACGAAAGCGAAATTATTGAAGACATTGTGCAACTTGCCGAGGCGATGCGTGTACCAATCAACGATGTTTCACGTCGAGTACTCGAAGACCAAGCTCGTAGTGAGGCACCCCAAGGCGTTCTTGCTTTTGCTACATCATTGCCCGAAGCAGACTTTGCGTCTTTGTTGGTGACGCGTGGATCACAAAAACCATTTCTTGTTGCCGTTGACGGAGTGACGGACCCCGGCAACTTTGGTGCATTGTTGCGATGCTGTGAAGGTGCTGGTGTAACTGGTGTCGTCGTGCCTCGACATCGCGCGGTTCATGTGACGCCAACCGTTGCCAAGTCGGCGGCGGGTGCAATTGAGTATGTGCCAATGACCGTGGTCGCAGGTTTGCCTGGTGCAATAACTCAGATGCGAGACAAGGGTGTTTGGGTGGTGGGTCTTGATGATTCCAGTGATCGACCATTATTTGATATTGCCAATTTGGCCGATGAGGCAATTTGTCTGGTGCTCGGAGCAGAGGGCTCAGGGATTTCACGTCTTGTTCGGGAACGATGCGACATGGTGGTATCAATTCCGATGATGGGGCAATTGGGGTCTCTGAATGTGTCGGCGGCAGCGGCGTTGGCGACTTATGAAGTTGCGCGTGTGCGCGCGGCGACGCTGCCCTAGGCTGATGGGTACGTCTTTTGTTGGCATTTCGCCGGGTTAGCTCAGTGGCAGAGCAACCGCCTTGTAAGCGGTAGGTCGTGGGTCCGACTCCCACACTCGGCTCCATAAGGGTTTGGGATTAGGCACGCTCGCGATCGGCGATTTGTTCCCCGAGGGCCTTGATATCCCACTACCGTTAGGGTTACGAACTAAATGTGCAAGGAGATATAGATATGAATCAGCCGAGGCCACGCGGAAACAGAGCGTCATTTTCGTTACCCAATAATGCAACTGTGGGTGCCCTTGTCGCTGTCGTTGCAGTCCTTTTGGGTTTTTTGATTTTGAGAAGTGTCAGCGGAGATAGTGATGTTGGGGGCAGTGGTACACCAATTGAGACAGTTCCAACTGAAACCACTCTCGACCCGACTGCTCCTACCGTGACAACGGTTCCAGCCTTGACTGCTTTCAAACTGCAGATTGCCAATGCATCTGGAGTGGCTGGTAGCGCCGGAAAACTCACTCTTGAAATGCAATCGCTTGGTTATGTAACTCAACCTGCTCTAAATGTTGCCCCCGGAACACCTAAGCGCAATACGACTGGCATTTTTTATCTGGCAGGTTGTGAGGATAACGCACAAAATGTGGCCGACCGTTTGGGTGGCTCGCCAGAAGTTGGGGCAATGCCGACACCCGTTCCCCTCGAGACTGGAACATTGCGAGAAGCCTGTGTGCTGATTTTGCTTGGAACAGATCTTGCAGGCAAGACGGTTCCTGGGGCAACATCTGCCGGTAACGGAACAGCCACGACCGATTCAACAACGACTGTCGCCGGATAATTACGACGACGACGACGAAATCAGCCGTCGAACAATTAGTGTTGCTTGCTCTTCAATGCACTGCAAGACACGGCTCATTGAGATTTCGGTTCCGTATTGACTGACCAGGCTTACAGGGTTGGCCCGCTTCAATAAAGACTCGTCAATTTCAGTGTCAATGTCACCACAAATTGCGGAAACTGGCACATGGGCGGGCTCGGCGATGTCGCAGATGCCGCCGACAACTTTGCCCTCAAAACTTTGGTTGTCCAAGAATCCTTCGCCGGTTATAACCAAAGAAGCAGCGTGTACTGCTTCGTGTAAGCCGACTTCCTCAGCAACGAGTTCAAAACCAGCAATAAGTTTGGCGCCCAGTGCGCAAAGTCCACCAGCGAGTCCACCAGCTGCCCCCGATCCTGAAATTGCGCCGACATCAACACCAAACTGCTGTTGGTACATTTGCTGCAATCGTTCCAGGCGGCTTGTCAAGAACTTTATTTGATTTGGTACGGCACCTTTTTGGGCGCCAAACACCCGTGCTGCATCGATGAATATTGTTTCGACATCGCAGGCGACGAGAAACTCAACCCCGCGAAGTCGGGCGGGAGAATGAATTGCTCGCACCGCGCCGAGCCCACCATCAGTAGTTGCCGAACCACCCAAGCAAACGATTATTTTTTTAGCACCTAAGTCGAGGGCGGTATCAATGAGTTCTCCCACACCCGTAGTTGTTGCTGCGATTGCGTCGTTGTGCTCCGCTCCACCGACGAGGCTGAGTCCACTTGCTTTGGCCATTTCAATAACGGCGACTCCACGGTGAAAACGCCACTCAGCACTGACTGGATCACCCAATGGTCCAGTGACGAGCGTTGATCTGTTTGGCCCGCCAAGCGCATCAAGGGTGCCTTCACCGCCGTCGGCGACGGGAATTTCGGTGCAGTCAATTCCTAGTTGCCAGCAGGCGTGGCCAATTGCGGCACAAGCCCCAGCGGCAGTTGCAGAACCTTTGAATTTGTCGGCGGCGGCGACCACATGCATGACCCCACGATAAGCATGTCTAGGGTAAGAAGCATGGACGAACTAATAGATCTCGATGCAACCGCACAGGCTGAACTCATTGCGACGGGTAAGGCATCGCCAACCGAAGTCGTCGGTGCCGCGATTGTTCAGGCAGAAAATATCAATAGTGAGATAAATGCAATTATTCATCAGCGCTATGACGCTGCTCGCCATCAAGCAGCCAATCCACTTCCGAACGGTCCGTTTCGCGGGGTTCCGCTAGTGATCAAAGATCTTGGTTGCGCTCAGGTTGGCGAGCCACATCATTTGGGAACCCGTTTTCTAAAAAATATTGGGTATGTCGCACCGCAAGACAGTTATCTGACACAACGCTTTGCGCGTGCTGGGTTCGTGGTGATTGGTCGCACCAATACTCCAGAATTCGGAACCACAATTACCACCGAACCGCTGTCATACGGCGTGTCGCGCAATCCGTGGAACACTCAATTTTCTACGGGCGGATCATCAGGCGGATCTGCTGCGGCAGTTGCTTCTCATATCGTTGCCGTCGGACACGCAAATGATGGTGGTGGATCGATTCGTATCCCAGCGAGTGAGTGTGGACTGGTTGGTCTGAAGCCGTCAAGGGGTCGCGTCAGCCATGGTCCAGACATAGGCGAGTCATGGATGGGCTCAACGATTGACGGTTGCATCACACGTACCGTTCGCGACACAGCGGCAGTGCTTGATGTCATCAGTGGCTATGAGTCAGGCGACCCTTACACCGCGCCAACACCGTTGCGACCTTATGTTCAAGAAGTTGGCGTAAATCCAGGCAGATTGCGGATTGGACTGCTTGATAATCCCGGCGCATTGCCCGGGCTTGATCACCTTGAGTCGCGAGCATCTGTCGCTGCGACTGCAAAGGTATTGGAATTATTAGGACACATTGTAGAAATTGCATCCCCATTGGCGTTGGATGAGGCGGAATACGCGGGAAGGTTCACGAATATTGTGGCCGCATGTACAAACGCCGACATTGCTTTTTATGAAAATATGATGGGGCGTGAACTTGGCCAAGATGATATTGAAATTGATAATTTGTTGATGCGCGACATCGGTCGATCGGTGTCCTCGGAGCAGTACATTGGCGAAGTTCAATGGATGCACGCATGGTCGCGAAGAATGATTGAGTGGTGGTTGCCACGCGATGGGTCTCGCGGATTTGACGTGTTGTGTACCCCAACGCTGGCGGGCCCTCCACCACGAATTGGTTGGCTTCGTGGCGCTGGAGGTGGCGCCCACATGTTGGAAATTTTGTTGTATACAGCGCAATTTAATGTCACTGGCCAGCCAGCGGTGAGCCTGCCGTTGCATTGGTCCAGCGATGGTTTACCCATGGGTGTGCAATTTGTAGGGGCTCCATTTAGAGAAGATGTCCTGATTCGTCTCGCGGCTCAACTCGAGGAGGCAATGCCATGGAAAGAACGAGTTGCACCTCTTGTGCTGAAATGAAACTGCGTCGGTAGTCTTTGCCTATGTCAGTTACCGTCAGAATCCCCACCACCATGCGCCCGTTATCAGGAGGCGTTTCAACAGTAGTGCTAGAGGGCACCACGTTGGCTGAAGTTCTAAAGGCACTCGATGTCGAACATAGTGGCTTTGGCGAACGGTTATTCGACGCAGATGGTGCATTGCACAAGTTCGTAAACATTTTTGTCGCCGACGATGACGTGCGTTATTTGCAGGGTCTTGACACGCCCGTAAAACCCGGCGACACGGTGTCTATTATTCCAGCAGTTGCTGGTGGCCGCTGACGCATTTATTTCAAGCGGGAATAAGTTCCAGTAATTCTTCTCGTGACGACGGTCCCATTGCGGGCTCAGGAAGACGGTTTTCGCGGTCGTTCCAAACTGCAAAAATACGCGCACCAATGTCTGCATCCAGCATCAGGGCGTCTGGAAGCGTGAGTAAATTGAAGGTCCGAAAAAAAGCCCGCATCACTACTGCGTCGGTGCGCATTGCGGGCAACAGACCGTCGCGAAACACCGCTCGCATCATTGTACGCGGGTCCGTTGCGTCGCTATCAGGATCTTGATTATCTAAAATTGCAGCGGCTACTCGGCGAGCCTCGGTGTCCTGTTCAACCGTTGACTTGTACCACGGATACAACTCTCGTTGCGTTGACTCGTGCAGTTCGGTGGCCTGAGCCGCAATGTCGGTGAGGTTATTTGCGACTGCTTGAGACATGAGATGAGCATGTAAGAAACTTGTTGTGCATCCCCTTCCATAGAGTGGATTGGTGCAGAGATGAGCATCGCCGACGACATGCATGCCCAACACGACTGGCTTGTCGTTGACCACGTATTCACGCCAGCGATTTAGGAGCCCAGCCATTACGTGTACATCTGGAGTGATTGGATCGGCACAACCGTCAAGCCACGTCGATGTTGCGACCAGACTTCGAGCGATGTTTTCAAATCCAACGGGGTCACTACATAATTTGCGTAGTTGCTCGTCGGCTACTGGGGTGGCAAGCGTGATCGAGAAGGTGCGATTATCACCAACAAAAACTCCGTATTTGAGATAACCCAGATCACCACCGATAGGACCTGTTCGCGGTGGATAATTCTTGTCTGGCTTTAGACGATAAAAGCGTGAGAAATAAACGATGCCAGTGTCTTGGCTCGTCTCATTAACTGGGGCACAGCCAATGTCTGTCAGCCAATCTGGAACGGCACTACGACGTCCACCTGCTGCCACGACGAAATCGGCGTCATGAGTTGTCCCGTCCTCAAGTTTTATTCCGGTCACTCGTGGGACGACTCCTGGTATGTGCGTGAAACCAACAACACCGTTCCCAGTTCGCACCTGCACATTGCCTTGGGCAAGTGCGGCTCGACGCAACACCCACTCGAAAGTCGTGCGACGACATGACAACATGACGAGGTCGTCGTCTTCTGGAAGTCGCTCGAAATTTGTGATGGTTGCTGGAAGCTCGTCACCAAAGCGCATTTCTGTTGCGCCCTCTTCAATCAGGGATTGCAAAATATCTGGGTAATGGTCGCGCAGCAAGTTTCGCAGGCGGGCCAAAAAAGCGTGACTGTGGCGAACCTGAGGGGCCCCCCGCCGGTCCCACAAGAATGCTTCGTCGGCAGTTGCCGGGGTGGGGGTGTCGTCCCGCTCAAAGACGGTAACTTGATGGCCCAAACGAGCCAGAGACAGAGCCGAGCCGAGACCCGCTACTCCGCCTCCAATTACCGCTACTTTCATGGCCTTGAGCGTAGAAGGGGCAGGCGTCAACACTCCGACTGTAGGTCAAATTGAGTTGGTGCCAGTTAGCAGTCACGGCGGTAGAGTGCTAGCGCTCTTGAAACTGAGTAAATACCCCTACAGCAAAATCCTTACAGGAGGAATCCCATGGCAAAGCTAATTGCATTTGACGACGAAGCCCGTCGCGGTCTTGAAGCCGGAATGAATAAGTTGGCAGATGCTGTGCGCATCACGCTCGGACCAAAAGGACGCAACGTGGTCCTTGACAAAAAGTGGGGAGCACCCACGATCACAAATGACGGTGTGTCCATTGCCAAAGACATCGAACTCGAAGATCCCTACGAGCGAATTGGCGCAGAACTGGTTAAAGAAGTTGCCAAAAAGACAGACGATGTTGCCGGAGACGGAACAACAACAGCGACAGTTTTGGCGTGGAGCATGGTGCGCGAAGGCTTGCGCAACGTCGCTGCTGGGGCCAATCCGATGTCTCTTAAAAAAGGTATCGAAGCTGCGGTTGCTGCGGCTGTTGCGAGCATCAAAGAACTTTCCAAGGTTGTCGACAGCAAAGAGCAGATTGCCCAAGTTGCATCTATTTCTGCTGCCGATGCCGAAATTGGTGGGATGATTTCTGAGGCCATTGACAAAGTGGGCAAGGACGGAGTCATCACCGTTGAAGAAAGTCAAACATTTGGGATGGAGATGGACCTCGTTGAGGGAATGCGTTTTGACAAGGGTTACATTTCCCCTTACTTCGTGACAGATACTGACCGTATGGAAGCATCTCTTGAAGACGCATACATCTTGTTGGTGTCGTCAAAGATCACCGCAGTACGCGATATGTTGCCTGTGCTTGAAAAGGTCATGCAAAGCGCCAAGCCCCTTGTGATTATCGCCGAGGACATTGAAGGTGAAGCACTCGCAACTCTTGTGGTCAACAAGATTCGCGGAACCTTCAAGAGTGTTGCCGTAAAGGCGCCGGGGTTTGGAGATCGTCGCAAAGCAATGTTGCAAGACATCGCAATCCTCACTGGCGGCCAAGTGATCAGTGAAGAGGTTGGACTCAAGCTTGAGAATGCTGGTCTTGAAATGTTGGGCCGAGCCAAAAAAATCATCATCAGCAAGGATGAGACCACGATTGTGGAGGGTGCCGGTAGCGAAGATGAGATCAAGGGTCGCATCAATCAAATCAAGGCCGAAATCGACAACACCGACAGCGACTACGACCGCGAGAAATTGCAAGAGCGTCTCGCCAAGTTGTCGGGTGGTGTGGCGGTTCTAAAAGTTGGTGCCGCAACCGAGGTCGAACTCAAAGAAAAAAAGCATCGCATTGAAGACGCTGTAAGCACCACAAAGGCCGCCATCGAAGAAGGCGTCGTTCCTGGTGGTGGTGTTGCATTGTTGCGGGCGCAAGTTGCTGTAGAAGCAGTTGCTGCCAAGTTGACAGGTGACGAAGCAACGGGCGCAAGTTTGGTGGCCCGTTCGCTCGACGCGCCGCTCAAGCAGATTGCTGAAAATGCCGGAATGGAAGGCGGAGTCGTTGTTGCCAAGGTGAAGAGCCTTACTGGTACAAACGGCCTTAATGCCGCAACAGGCGAGTATGAAGATCTCGTCAAACTCGGTGTAATCGACGCCGCCAAGGTGACGCGTTCTGCATTGCAGAATGCAGCGTCAATTGCAGCTCTGTTCCTCACCACCGAAGTCGTGATCGCTGATAAACCTGACGAAGGTGGCGGCGGGATGCCTGGTGGCGGAATGGACGACTTCTAAAACCCAGATCGTCGACCTGTGTCCTCGCGCAGTTTCGCGTTAGTGAGCTGTGCTGAGGCATTAGCGCTAGATACTGACTTAGAACCGTTGGTTCGGGCGTTTACTGATATTGGACAGAGCGCGCGTATTGCAATATGGGACGACCCTGAACAGGACTGGGCGCAGTTTGACGTAGTCATCGTGCGATCTCCGTGGGATTATCACGAGCGATACGAAGAGTTTTTAGACTGGATTGATCGGGTTAGTTTGCTTACTCATCTGCTTAATCCAGCCGAAGTTTTGCGTTGGAACACGGATAAGCGTTATTTGGCAGAACTTCTTGATGAGGGTGTGTCCGTAATTCCCACGATTTTTTTAAAAACACAGGCCGATGTTATGGGTCTGACTGATGCTGACGACTTGGTGATCAAGCCAACTATCAGTGCGGGTGCCAACAATACTCATCGATTTGTCAACGATATTGCCGCAGCACGACAGTGCGCCAGCGAACTCGTGGCGCAGGGTCGCGAGGTCATGGTGCAGCCTTACCAGCACAACATAGATCAGTTAGGTGAGACCGGACTTGTGTATTTTGGTGGGCAATTTAGTCATGCCTTTCGCAAGGGAGCAATTCTTGGCGCTCAATCTCGCACTGCAAACTCTCTATTTGTGCAAGAAGAAATCAGTGTTACGACGGCTCAGACTGACGAATTGGCGCTAGGTGCGATTGTGCTGGAGTTCCTAATTTCCAAGTTTGGGTCAGTGCCGCTTTATGCCAGGGTGGACCTTGTTCGATCTGAAATCGGCGAACCAACCCTGATGGAGGTTGAACTGACCGAGCCATCATTTTTTTTACATACATCAAATGGCTCGGCGAATCGCTTCGCGGAGGCGGCATGGGTAGCCTGACACATATGAGTGAACCAATGTCCCCATCTGTCGGCCTCGGTGTCGTGCATCTATTCTGCAAAACAACTTCAGACTTTGACGCTGAAGCAGTCGTTGGTGCGGTAAAAAATGCAGGAAATAGTGGCGTCACGGTCATTGCAGTTGCAGTGCTTGGGCACAAAGCAGATCTTGCGATTATGGGTGTTGCTGCCGATTTACGCGAACTCAAGGCGTTGCAAACTGGTCTCCAACACGCAGGTTTAAAACTTGTCGACAGTTATGTTTCGCTCACTGAAGTCAGCGAGTATGCCAAAGGAATGCCCCAAGAAATGTTGGATGCTCGCCTGTATCCGCAACTCCCGCCCCCTGGTAAAAATGCTTGGTGCTTCTACCCCATGTCCAAGCGACGCAATGTTGATCAAAACTGGTTCACTCTGCCCCTCGAACAGCGTGCAGAATTAATGTCGGGTCATGGCAAAAGCGGCCGCACATTTGCTGGACGCGTGACTCAACTCGTGACTGGTTCAACGGGCATTGACGACTTTGAATGGGGAGTCACACTCTTTGCCGTCAACCCAGATGATCTTAAAGAAGTCGTTTACACGATGCGTTTTGATGAGGGCTCGGCGGTTTATGCGGAGTTTGGCGCATTCTATGTCGGCATGGTTACACCGATTGAAGAACTCGTTCAACAGGTATAAAACGCATGGCAGACACCGACCTTTTGTTTCTGCGTGATGCATATTTGAAAGAAACAACTGCAACGGTTATCGAACTTATCCAGAACGCAGTCGTGCTTGACCAAACTATATTTTATGCCACGGGTGGTGGTCAGCCTCACGACACTGGCTTGCTAGGCGGGCAACAAGTTATTGACGTACGCAAAGAGGGTGGAGCAGTACTGCATGTACTTGCTGACGGAGCAGTTCTGCCAGTTGTCGGTGCCACGGTCGACTTGGTGGTCGATTGGCAACGCCGACACAACCTGATGCGCACTCACACGGCAATGCATGTGCTTTGTGGCGTCATCTGGAACGAGTGGCACGTGCCAGTGACTGGTGGCAATATGGAGCCATTATCCGCGCGAATGGATTTTGAGTTTGACCCCCTGCCAGAGGGCTTTGCGACACGCATCGAACAACTTGTGAACGAGGCAATCGCCGCTGATTATCCGATTGCGGTCAGTTTTTTGCCCCGCGATACTGCAGTGACCGATGCAGACCTGATTCGTACAAAAATTAACATGATCCCCGAATTCGTGAAGGAAATCAGAGTTGTCGATATTGTCGGACTTGATAAACAAGCAGATGGCGGAACGCATGTTGGATCGACGCGCGAAATTGGAACATTCCGTGTTCTCAAGATGGAGAATAAAGGCAAAGGTTTCAAGCGCGTTCGCGTTGAAATATCGGCTTAAACAAGATGTCAGTTCCAAATTCTGAGTTATCTCCGTATTCGCAGACCTTGTTTGATGCCTGTGTCATGGCAATTCCAGGATGGATAACTAGTCGCTTGCAACATGCCTGTTTGATGTCAGGAACAGTTGTGCCTGAAATTGTGACAGCCGAGGTTGTCAACATTGCGGGGGAAACTCAAGCGCAGGTCAGGACAAATTTGATGACATTATTGTCTACTGATGTCGATGCCCAACGAACCAACCCACTACAGGTGTTGCGAAATTCAACAACTATGGCCACTGCGCTGCTCGTCAAAGCAGGCGTTACCCCGCCGCAACGAGATGAATTTGAAATCCGATCAATGCCGGACGATATTTATGCTTTTGGTCCATTGACATGGCGGGATTTAGGGGATGCTGTCCATGTTGCTGGTATTGAGTGGGGGGCATGGAAAGCCGCAATGGTGATTAGTCGTCGTCGCGAGGAAGGCAAACTGTCATCATGACAACTCGGGCTGAGGTGATTGATGGATCATTGACAGGTGGTGCTCTGTGTCGGGCGCTGTCGGACACCACGGATGACTTCTTGAGAAGCCTGTATGCAGAGGCGTCAGCGAAATTAAAAAATGCCGATGATGTTGCATTGATTGCGGTGGGCGGATACGGCAGACGTGAACTTGCACCTTTCAGTGATCTTGATGTTTTGCTCGTCCATCGGGGTGTCAAGAAAATTGACGAAATTGCATCGCAGATCTGGTATCCGATTTGGGATACTGGACTCAAACTCGGTCATGCGGTACGCACCCCAAAGGAGACTTTGCAGTTATGTGCAACGGATCTTGATACAGCAACTGCGCTGGTGACGGCGCGACACCTGGCTGGCAGTGCGACACTCGCTGCGGAGGTAATCGGCTCTGTGCGCGGGGCATGGCTTCAACGGGGACGCTCTTGGCTTGTGAATCTGCATGGACGGATGCAAGAACGCCATGCAAACTTTGGTGAACTCGCGTTTTTACTGGAGCCAAATATAAAAGAGAGCCTTGGGGGTCTGCGTGATATTCACGCATTGTGGTGGGCGATTGAGGCAGGCTTGGTTCTTAGTCGCCAAGATGTAGAGGCTCTTGTGTCATGCAATGAGACCTTGCTCCAAGTGCGCGTTGCATTGCATCAACACACAAATCGAGTCGGTGATGTGTTGCATTTGGAAGAACAGATTGCTGTCGCAAACGCATTGGGTTATGACAATGATGATGCACTTATGGCTGCAATTGCCGTCGCTGGTCAGCAAATTGCTTGGATTGCCGATGAAGCATGGTCCCGACTTGATCCACCCAAAACTGCTTCACCGATTCCGCTAGGTGTCGCTTCTGGAGTAGCACTCGTAAATGGTGAAATACGTCTGGCCGATGATGTTGATCCAGCCCACGATCCCACGTTGGTTTTACGTGTAGCGACTGCTGCTGCACGACATCGTGCTCGTATCGATCGTGATTCTCTCAATCGTTTAGGAGAGCGGACACAACAATGGCCCGATCCGTGGCCAGCGGGTGCAATTGATGATCTCGTCTCGCTGTTGCTTGAAGGTGATGCGGCGATTGCCGTGTTTGAAGCACTTGACCAACGCAATCTCATCGTGAAAGTGTTGCCTGAATGGGCGCCGAACCGTAGTCGTCCACAACGAAATGCATACCACCGCTACACCGTTGACCGTCATCTGTGGCAGACGGTAGCCAATGCCTCGGCATTGGCAACTCGGGTGGCGAGACCTGATTTATTGGTGTTGGGGGCCCTGTTTCATGACATCGGGAAAGGCTATCCAGGAGACCACACCGAGGTCGGCGTCAGGATGTTTGCAACAATTGGCGTGCGAATGGGATTATCCGCCGAAGATATTGACATTGTGACGATGTTGATTCAGCATCATTTGCTTTTGCCCGATATCGCAACACGACGAGATTTGTCAGATGATGCCACACTCACGCTTGTAGCAGAAACTGTCAAAACAAAACTTGTTCTTGAACTTTTGCATGCACTGACTGAGGCTGATTCGTTGGCGACCGGTTCGAGCGCCTGGGGCACGTGGAAAGCCGGTCTCGTAACAATGCTTGTTGATCGTGTCTCGCACGTTTTGGGTGGCGGAGATGTACAAGAAGTTATGTGGCGACTTTTTCCCGATGCCTCCGTTCTTGAATTGATGTCCGCGCAAAAGATTGCAGTGCGTACAACACTTGATCAGATCACTGTCGTAAGTCCTGATAGACCAGGAACCTTTAGCCGTGTTGCTGGTGTGATGGCATTGCACGGGCTTGATGTTCTTGGAGCAGAGGCACATTCTGACGAACAGGGGATGGCTGCATCGGAGTTTCGCGTCGTTATTCCCGCCTACGGGCCTATTGAGTGGCAGCCAATTGTTGCTGATGTGACACGAGCACTTAATGGGGAACTTGCCCTTGATGCGCGTCTCGCCGAACGTGCCGCAAACTACCGAGCGCCTCGTGCAACCACGGCGACTGCGCCCGCACCGCTAAAAATACGCATTGACAACGAAGCCTCATCGAACGCGACATTTATCGAGATTCACGCCCCAGACCGCCTCGGTATTTTGCATCGCATGACGAAGGCATTGGCAGACTGCGGTCTCGATATTCGGCATGCTCGTGTTCAGACATTGGGTAATGAGGTCGTCGACGCGTTTTATGTGCGAACCACAAATGGCACAAAAGTGACAGATTTCAAACATCAAGCAGAGATTGAGCGCGCGATTATGCACGCGGCCTCATAACGCTGTGACGCAGCGTGCCGTAAGCGCAGTACTGTAAGTGTCATGAGCGATACCAATCCCAAAGACTTTGCTCGCGATTTGATTCGCTGGAGCGAAACCCTCGCTGCTATCGCTCGCACCGGCATTGGTTTCACTCAAAGCCTTTATGAACGCGAGCGATATGAGGAAATTCTTAAGGTAGCAGGTGATATAAAAAGTGCTTCAGATGAATCAGTCGAAATACGCCGCGAACAAGACCACTTTGTGCAGGAGTGGATGCAGTCAATTGGCCAGGGTGTACCGGGATATGTCACCCCCAAAATTGCAATTGGGGCAATCGTTGGCAATGACGAGGGCAAAATCTTGCTGGTGCAACGAGCCGACTCGGGTGTTTGGTTGTATCCAACTGGTTGGGCAGATGTTGGGTACTCAGCTTCTGAGGTGGCGATGAAAGAGGTTCACGAAGAAACCGGGATCATCACGGAACCATTACAACTGCTAGGCGTGGTTGACGGAATGCGGATGGGATTCTCGCGGTTTGGAATGTACATGCTGTTGTTTCACATGAAAGCAGTTGGTGGTGATCTATTTGGTCACCCATTAGAGACGAGTGGAGTCGGCTGGTTCGGCCCAGACGAACTTCCTAATCCAACAGCGGGCGCAAGTTGGTGGGGTCCAATGGCCTTTGATGCAATCAACGGTTCCCACACGGCAGCAACATTCGATCCACCTCGTGAACAGTTGTGGCGGGGTGAGTTCTAATTATTCCGAGGCGATCAGGGTTTTTCTTGATCGCGCAAGAACTGTTCAACTTCATCAACAAGCGATGTTGCAGAAACTTCTGCATTATCTTCGTTGAAATCAAATGACATCTGCCCATCGTCTTCTTCTTCGTCAAATTCTTCGTAGTCTCCCTCGCCAGAAGAGTCGAGTCTCTCGACGTAGGCGGCTAGGTCCTCGTCTTCTTCGACTATTTGATTGACTCGGCGTTCGTAGGTCTCGATGGCTTGTTGAAGTAGACCAAGCGGCGCAGGTGTGCCAATAATTTCTCCAGCACGAGCAATCAGGGCTGCCGCCGCTTTTGGTGAAGGAACCTGTGACGCATATGCAGGCACGGCGGCCCATAATGAAGCAGATGGCAGTGAGGCTTCGTTGCAGGCATCCATTAAAACCCCCAAGATGCCGGTGGGGCCCTCGTATTGAGAACGCTGCAAATCAAATCGCTCAATCAGGGTCGAGTCACTCGCGGTGCCGATTAATTGGATGGGTTTATTGTGTGGCACATCGGCAAGAAGTGCACCAAGAGAAATCATCATCGAAGCGTCAAAGTACGAGGCGACACTGAGTATTTGCTCAGTAAATAATCTCCACCGCAAACTTGGCTCTGGACCCAGCACAAGAATGACATCGCTACCCGGAGTTGATGCGTGCCACATTGTGACAGTGGGCCACACGATTGTACGTGTGACTCCATCCTTGATTCGCACGATTGGACGAATATTGGCAAAATCAGTGAAGCCCTCCGGATCAATCTCTGCCAACGGAGTCGCGTTCCATGCTTCTATCAACGTTCGTACCGCCGTACTTGCAGCATCAGCAGCATCGTTCCAGCCCGTAAAGGCGGTGACGAGGACGGGATTGTGCATTGTTGGCTTTGAGAGCCATCGGACGTGGTCAATCTCGGTCATTGTGTCTTAAAGTTATCGTCATCTAGGCCTTCAATTACTTGCAGCCTTTGCTAAATCATGGGGACCCGATGCGGGGTATCCGTGGGCGGCGCGAACTGCCCGACCCCACGGCTCAATTATGTCGCAGACTTCGTGAAGCCGATTCCCGAGACTCTCAACCATGGTACGCATTTGTTGGTCTGTTTGAATCTCTATATTTTCGCGCAATTCGCGTCCAAGAATTGTTAGGGCGCCCTCTGCCACTAAACCCCGAGAAGTCAGGCGTTCAGTCGCAGCATCAAAGTCAGCATCAGTCCACGCCCGAGTGCGACTGTAGGAGCGCATTGGCAATCCCCAATACAGCTCTGAAATCAAACCAATTTCAGTCGCATCGAGTCCGGCACTGATCCAGGCGGCGGTATGGCTGTCCCCACGGTACTCACGCAACATATCGCCGAGCCTCCATACTTTGCCGACAACGGAATCAGGTGTTGTTTGAGCCAACACACCAGCAAATAACGGACGACCTTCTGGCCTCAATGGTGCAACGGCTCCCTGCAAAATTTCACATGCACGTTGTGCTCCGTTTGGCTGTTCACCAAGGATTCGATGAAGTTGAGCAATCGCACCACTGTCGCGAGCAGTACAGATTGTTTGTGCGTCAGTCAGTGTCCACCCATAGTTCACGGCTGCAACAACAGCAACAGGATTAAAGACCGCAAATGCGGCGGCAATTAGTTCGCCAGGTACTTGACCGAGCAGCGAACCACGACTGCAAAAATATGCAGCACCATCTGGTGCGGGTACGCCATTGAAATCTCCGGCACTTGGTCCAAATCCCAAGGCTACGTAGTTGGCATGACATTCTTTTGAGAAATAAACCTGACCAATAATTGGTTCGAGAGCGGCCCCAAGTCGGCGGGCATCGAGGCTGAGTTGTGCGGAGTCCATTGGATAACCTTATAACAACCGTTGCATGGTGCTCTCACGGGTAAGAATGGCAGCAGATATCAAGGTGACTTCATGAACACATCAATCACGATCGCAACTGAAGCCACAGACGAACTTGTGCAGGCTTTTGCCGAACTAATTCCGCAACTGTCCTCTTCAAGCCCACCACCATCACGCGATCAATTACAAAGAATTATCTCGTCGGATTCAAGCACAGTATTTGTTGCGCGCGTCAATGGCAAGATCGTCGGTTCGCTCACGCTTGCTATCTTCTCAATCCCCACGGCCATTCGTGCCTGGATTGAAGATGTCGTCGTTGCCGAATCAGCGCGTGGACAAGGGATTGGTGAAGCCCTTAATATTGCAGCAATCGCAGAGGCTCGTCGGTGTGGAGCAGTGACGGTTGAATTAACATCACGTCCATCGCGCGAATCAGCAAACCGCTTGTATCAGCGTATTGGTTTTTCAGTGCGTGATACGAACGTTTATCGCTACATCATTTAAATAGACAAACAGAAAATTTTAACGGATACGTCGCAACACATGTTCTGGTATATCTGAAATGTCGTGCAGAATTGAGGCGATTGCTTCAACGCCGTCAACGAGTCGTGCACCTGGCCGAACCATCACTGCATCGGCATCAATGGCCCACACTTGGCATGTTGTGGGTAGGAGATGCTGAATCGCAAGAGCTTGCTTCGCTGCTGCATCAAGTCCATAACCACAAGGAGACACGATCACCACGTCTGGTGCGGCGGCTGAGATAGCGGTCCATGTGGCTGGCACAGATTTTTGACCAGGCCTGGCAAGCACTGGATCACCACCTGCCGCCATCACAATGTCTGGCACCCAATGACCAGCACCGAACGGCGGATCAGTCCATTCCAGCACAAACACACGCCGACGCGGTTTCCCCGCCACGCTTGCTGCCACTTGAGCAAGTCGACGATGCAAACTCGCAACGAGATCGGCACCCCGCTTGGGCACTCCGGCAGCACTCGCAATCGTGTTGATGGAGTCAATTACTTCGTGCAGACTTTGGGGATCAATTTGCAGGACAACAGCGGAACAGGCGAGACGTTCTACGGCAGCATCAACGTCTCCGCTGGCCACGGCACACACTCTGCACAAATCTTGACTCAAGATTAGTTCGGGGTTACAACGAGCAAGTGCAGCGTCATCAAGTGTGTACAAGTCAAGACCTGCCGCCATTCGTTGGCGCACGATGGCGTCTATTTCGGCTGGACTCATTGACGGATCGGCAAATGTGCCGACTACAGTTTCGCGACCTTCGCGTATTCCTGCTGGCCAATTGCATTCAACGGTGACACCAATTAATTGATCGGCAAGACCGAGGTCGCAGACAATTTCCGTAGTAGACGGCAACAATGAAACGATGCGCACATAGAGACTATAGAGTTGAAAACATGGATGTAACGTTGCTTGGAACCGGAAATCCGTTGCCAGACCTCAATCGTGGCGGGCCCGCTACGCTCGTTCGTGCCGGAACGACCGTGATCTTGATCGATGCTGGTCGCGGAGTCATGCAAAAAATTATGGGTGCAGGAGTATTTCCACCATTCTTGACGACTGTTTTTGTTACTCACTTGCACAGCGACCACATCTCGGATCTCAACGACGTAATCACGACTCATTGGGTGATGAATCCCCAACCGGCCGAGTTGACTATTTACGGTCCACCTCGCTTGAAGGGAATCGTTGAGGCAATCCTGGTGATGCTTGAGCCAGACATTGAATACAGACTTGCTCACCACGAAGACCTGAACTGGCAACCAAAAATAAAGGTGATAGAAGTCGAGCCTGATGACACATTTTTGGTTGGCGAAACCTCTGTGAGAGTCGCAGCCTCAGATCACAAACCTGTGCACCCATCTGTTGCCTTTCGAATTGATCATGACGGTAAATCAGTCGTGATCGGAGGAGACGGTATTCCATGTGCGGGACTTGATCAATTGTGCTTGGGAGCAACGGCGTATGTCCAAACGGTGATTCGTGAAGACCTCGTCAAATTGATTCCCAATCAACGTTTTCGAGACATTTTGGACTATCACTCCAGCGTCGAACAAGCAGCAGAGACTGCGACGCGCGGTAATGTCAAAAAACTGATTCTGACCCACTATGTGCCTGCGATGCAACCGGGTCAAGAGGATGAATGGCGGGCTCTAGCTGCTGCACACTTCTCTGGTGAGATTTTTCTTGGCGATGATCTACTCACCGTGACTGTGTAATACTCTGTCATCATGTCGACGCCAATCCTTGACAGTCCCACTGCGTGGGTCGCTGAGCACATCAAACAATATGTAGAAACGAACGGTGTCGAGGGACACATCTGGAATGGAGTGCCTTGTTTGTTGCTCACAGCGACAGGTCGCAAGAGTGGAGCATTACGGCGACTCGCACTGATATACGGGAAAGATGGTGATGACTGCATCATTGTTGCGTCACGGGGCGGTGATGCGAACCACCCACTGTGGTATCTCAACCTCGTTGAAGATCCATCGGTCACGGTTCAGGTAGCAGGCGATGTTTATAAAGCAACAGCGTCAATAGTTCCAGACGGTGCCGAGCGTGCTCGCCTATGGAAGATGATGGCAAAAATTTGGCCTGACTATGACAAGTATCAAGCAAAGACCAAGCGCCACATTCCGATTGTTCGACTCAGTCGTCAATAGCACTTCCAGCGCCATCTCGGGGGTTGAGCATGTCTTGTGCATTTTGCCGAACTTGCCAATCTCGATCAGTTAAGGCATTTTTTAACGCAGCGTCGACTGCAAGTCCCTCGAACGGGGCGAGTGCCAAAACAGCACGGCGGCGAATTGCTGGCTTGTCGGAGCAAGCGCGCAGAATTGCTGGCAACCCACGAACATCACCGATGGCCCCAAGTGAGGCAGTAGCTGCTTCGCGAACCAATGGCTCACGAGCATTCTGGGAGGCATCGATCAATGCAGATAATTCGACGTCAGTGGTGCCACCGCGTTCTCCCAGAGCCCATGACGCCATTTCGGCAACAAACACATCAGAATCGGTGAGAAGCGGGACGATATCAACGTCGGCGTAACCCGCTGCAATTTGGGCAACATTACGGCGCACGACTTCGGAGACATCCCCAACATACTTTTCTAATTCGACTGCACTTAAGACATGCAAGCGATTCAAAGAACTAAGCGCACTAGAGCGAACTTCGCCTGAACTATGGGTCAGTCCACCGCGGACGACACTTTCATCTCCTGAAAATCCAGCCTCAATTATTTCCAGTCGTTTGGCTGCAATGATTTGAAAATCTTCTGCCATCAGGTTGCTATTACAGGCTGGTGATGATGCCAAAGAGGGCAGCAAAAAGGAGCGAGGTGATAAATGCAATCACCACACCTGTCACAATCGCGCCACCACCAAGGGTTGCAGAGACGCGGATTCGGCGTTGTGCGAGGGGCTCGACATAAAGAGGAGTCGGCTGATCATCGAGTTGAACTTTGATTTGACGACGCAAAGTGGCAGGCTTTGATCGTGAAACAAAGAATAGAGCGATCAGCGAAAATACAATCACCGATAGCGCCCGAATTGTGACATCCGAGACAGATATTGAAGAGACGGAATTCAGAACTGACATCGCACGGAGAAGCGTACCCGACCATTTATCGGTGCGACGGCAACGGTGGGCTTTGCCTCTACTGACGGTGTCGTGGGTGCTACTGCTGGTAGTTCTGGTCTCGTCCGTTTGGCGAGTGCAGCGATGGGAAACCGCACCTGGTTCAACTCAAGACGTGGCTTCGCGCATAACTTTTCAACAGGACGACAAAAGTACTGCACCTGCGAGGTACCCAGCAAAAAATAAAATTAGGTTTGTAACGGCGCTCACAGGACAATTGTCTGCTCTTGACTCGGCTATCGGCTGGCTCGACCCTTATGTGGCGGTTGAAACATATTCGGAGCGATTTGGAGATCAATCCCCATCGACAATTCGCCAACTGGGAGTGCAATCAATGATCGGAGCAAAACAACTTGCGGAGTATGTTGCATTTAAAAGGCTGGGCTTCGAAGCAACTTTTGTAGATGGTGCTGTTGTTGTCTCACAACTGGTGTGCGAGACATCCCCCGCTCCAACGAGTGCCTGCAAGGTCTTAAGAGTCGGTGACACGATTAAAAAATTTGGTGGTGCTCCCGTCCCGACTGTTTCTGCATTGAGAGAGGTATTGAAAAATCGTGCAGTTGGTGAAAAAGTAGTGGTGACAGTTGAACCATCTGACTCTGCAAAAGACGAGTCACGAACTTTGACGTTGATTGCAGATCCAGATAGACCAGATACAGCAATTGTCGGATTCGTTCCAGCCGACACGCGAATTGTGGATATTCCCTTTGACGTGCAGATTTCTACTCCAGATATCGGAGGTCCGTCAGCAGGGTTGGCCTTCACCTTGGCGTTACTTGATGAACTAAGCCCCGGCGAATTGATGGGGTCGGCGCGCGTTGTGGCAACAGGCACTATCAACGAAAAAGGTGAGGTCGGCGCGATCGGAGCGCTTTTACAGAAGGCTGTCGCAGCGCGTGACGCGGGTGCAAAAGTGTTTTTAATCCCGGCAGGGCAAAACGAGGTTGAAATTCGAAAAGCTCGTGAGGCAGTGGGCTCGCGGCTCAAAATTATTGCAGTTGCCACGCTTGACGATGCGCTCAAGCAACTTCGTTTGCTCGGTGGAGCCCCTTTAACGCCCACAGCATAGTGATTGACACCATTTAGAGCCCTTAGGGTTCTACTCTAGAAGTCCAATGGCAATCAGTTTTTCTCGTCCAGATCCCTCTTCGCCAGCGGCGGTGGGCTCGGCATCTTTTTCTCAATCACGGCGTGGCTTTGATCCCGCTGAGGTTCGGGAGTTTTTACGCATGGTGTCAGCAGAATTAGCCCGTCTACAAGAGCGGGAGCGTTTTCTGGAGGGGGAGTTGCGTGCCATTCAGACAAGTGGCATGTCGTCACCTGGTCGCTTGGATGAAGAAACGGTCATCACCTTATTAGGTGAAGAAGCGGCGCGAGTCTTGTCCACAGCCCGAGAGGCAAGTATCCAGATTCGAGACCGCGCTGAAGAGTCTGCGACTCGGATGGTCAAAGATGCCGCTCAAGATGCGGCTCGTATTCGCGAGCAAGCTGGTCTTGATGCACAGAGTATTCGGGATGATTCGCAGTCCGATGCGAACTCTGAAATTGAGCTTGCCAAACAGCAGGGTCGCGACATGGTCGAAGAGGCACGCGCCTACCGCGAAAAGGTCTTGTCTGAGTTGCTGCGGCGACGTGATGCCGCTCGCGAACAGATAGAGCAATTGCTTCACGGGCGAGACAGATTGATGAATGCATTTGAACGTGCCCGTCTTGCCACCGAGGATGTTCTTCATGGGCTCAATGGTGCACATGAAGAACCAGAATTTTTAGTGAACCTCGCCCCAACTACTGGTCCGGTACCGCCTGTGGTCGCAGTTGCCCCGCATATCCCCCAAGAGCATCCATCAGTTGGAATATTTGATCATGATACTGCTGCCATCGTGGTGCCTGCCCAAGATTTGGTTGTTGTTGCAGAAATAGAAGCAGAAATAGAAGCAGAAGTAGCAGAAGTTATTCCCGAAGTAGAAGAAGAAGAAGAAGAAGTAGTAGAAGTTATTGCCGAAGTAGAAGAAGAAGTAGCAGAAGTTATTGCCGAAGTAGAAGAAGAAATTATTGACGAAATAGAAGCAGAAGTCCTAGTTGAACCGGTAGAAAAATTAGCAACAGTCGTTTCTATTTTTGCTGGATCAAGGCGTCCAAGCCCAATCTCAACTTCGGTCCCTGATGACAATGCAATACAGCAACCAGAAACTGGGCAAGAAAAATCTCATCAAGGGCTGATAGAAGCAAAAAGCTCCGGTAGTCAGGTTGTAGATGATATTTTTGCACGACTACGAGCCTCTGCTCCGGCGGTAGTAGCTCAAGAGAGTACTCGTGGTACTCGGGTCAGTAAAAAACCAGTTCCTGAATTGCGCAAATCATCAACCAAGAAACCGATTGCAATTACTCCGATGGTTGATGTGCAGAAATTCATAGATCGTGATGCCATTATCGCGCCAATCATTGTCAGCATGTCAAAAAAATTGAAGCGGGTGGGTGCTGACGAACTGAACGCAGTGCTTGAGCATCTAAACAAGAAAAAATCTTCACTTGATATAGTTGCGATTGTTGGTACAACATCTGCACATATGAAGCATTATTCGGCCACAATGAGTGACGACACTATGTTGGCAGCAACTGCGGGTGCTAAATCAATGAAAGAATCTGGTGGGTCAACCAAACGCATCAATAAAAAGGCTGTCGGAGATGCCGTAAATGAAATGTTGCTTAAAACCATTGTCCAACCGCTGCGAGATCGCCTCACGCAAATCGTCGGAGATGCCAAAGAAAACCGTGATGAGATTGCCAAAGAAGTAAGAAATGTGTACCGCGACTGGAAACTTAGTCAAATCGATGCTCACACGGCAGATCTTGCATGCGCCGCATTTAATGTCGGGCTACATCTGTCACTTGAGGTTGGCACTCCAATCTGTTGGATGGTTGATCCCAATGGACCCGAATGTGCCGATGCCGAAGACAATGCTCTGGGAGGAGTAACACCTTGCGGTGATAAATTCCCGACTGGTGACAAGTTTCCGCTTGCTCATGTTGGTTGCCGTTGTTTGATCGGAAAGCCCATCCGCTAACTTATTTGACATGCGCAATCCATCCGATTTGCCCCCTCAGTCGTCTGGGCCTCGAGGCCCTTCATTTCCGTTTTCGAGACCATCTTTTAAAAAGCCAAGCAGGGGCCGTCTTTTAATTTCAATTATTCTCGCCGTTATTTTTGCACTTTTTTTAAGTGCCAAGAGTTTGTCGGCCTTTTTTATCAATATTCTTTGGTTTGACAGCCTTGACAGAACAGATGTCTATTGGGGGATTCTTCGCTCCAAAGTAGAACTTGGGGTGATCTTCACTGGCGTTCTCGCATTGGTTTTTTGGATCAATATTCTTGTAACGGAGCGGATGGCGCCGACTGTGTTTCCAAATACCCCACAGGACCTTGCGATTGGACGGGTGCGAGACCTATTGGCAAAACGAAAGGGACTACTCCGTCTTGCGGTCTCAGTTTTTTTTGGCTTGACGATCGGTCTCCCGATGGTGTCGCACTGGGAAGAGTGGGTGCTCTTTCGCAAGTCTCAATCTTTTTCAACTACTGATGCGCAATTTAATACTGACATAAGTTTTTATGTGTTTCGACTGCCGTTCCTTGAGTCGGTCGTTTCATGGGCTTTTGGCGCCCTAATCATGGTGGTTCTTATCACCACGGTGTTCCATTTTTTGAATGGAAGCATTCGACCCCAAGACAGGGTCAATAAAATGTCAGCACAATCAAAAGTGCACATTTCAATTCTTCTCGCCGTAATTGCGCTTCTAAGAGCGGCTAACTATTGGTTGTCGCGATTCAACCTAACTCGCTCGTCACGCAGCGTGGTGCAGGGGGCGCTGTATACGGACATCAATGCCCAACTTCCTGCCATTAATCTAATGATTTTAGTTTCAATTGCCGTTGCGGCGCTACTGCTCTGGAACATTCGGCAAAAGGGCTGGCGACTGCCTGCCCTTGCGGTTGGTTTGTGGGTTGTTGTAGCCATCGTTGCTGGCGCGATTTATCCGGCAATCGTGCAAAGATTTGTGGTGCAGCCAAGCGTTAGCACTCGCGAGCTTCCGTTCATTTCGCGCAATATTGAGGCGACAAAGTTTGCCATGGGACTTTCCAATGTCGACCGCGTTGCAACTTCTTCTGGAACGGCGACGGCTGCAGATATTGACGCCAACGACATCGCACTAAGGGATGTGCGCCAACTTGACCCTGCTCAAATGCGTGACAGGTTTAAACTTGATCAAGGTTTGACGTCGTTTTATTCTGTTGTTGATCTTGATGTTGATCGCTACCTAGTCGATGGTCGTGTTCAACAACTGTTGGTTGCTTCGCGTGAACTTAATCTCGCTGGAATCCCCAACCGCACGTGGGTTGCACGGCATCTCATCTATACCCACGGCTGCGGTATTGTTGCTGCCCCTGCAAGCGTGATTACTGCCGATGGCCGACCTAATTACATTGACCTCGGCGTCACTAAGCCACAGTTGTATTTTGGTGATGGTCTTGATGGCTACGCTCTTGTAAACACGGACCAAGCAGAACAAACTTGTCCGAAAGCCAAAGCCTCGCAATATGATGCCGATTCAGGCATCAAAATCAGTGGTGCATTGCGCAAAGTTGCAATGGCTGTCAACTTTGGTGAGTTCAACTTGCTCGGTTCAAATCTCATCACAGAGAAATCTCGCATGTTGTTAGTGCGAGATGTGCGTGACCGTGTTCGTAAGGTTGCTCCATTTTTGCAATACGATAGCGACCCCTATCCAGTGGTTGTCAAGGGTGAAATTTCTTGGGTCGTTGATGCTTTCACTACATCAACCCGCTATCCGTATGCTCAGACAGCAAATATCGATCAAATCAGTTCCGGAAGTGGGCTCAACCGTTCGTTCAACTATGTCCGCAACAGTGTTAAGGCAATTGTCAATGCGTACTCAGGTGATATCACGTTTTATGTTGTGGACTCCTCTGATCCGATCATTAAGGCCTGGCAAGCCGTATTTCCGAAATTATTCCGTCCTATTTCTGAAGTTGACCCAAAGTTGAGTGAACACTTTAGGTATCCAGAAGACCTGTTTAGAGTGCAATCAAATCTTTATGGCAAGTACCAATTTGACGATGCAACGCTTTTTTTCAACAGAGATGCAGCCTGGAGCGTTGCCCAAGCGCCTCCCCGTGCACCTGAGTCCTCTTCGTCAGTAGGTGTTTCACCAATCGGTGGCGTCGGCGCGATTGATTCCGCTGATGTGCTGGATGCCAACGTTTTGCGGTTTAGCCCGTACTACACGATTTTTCACGCTCCAGGCGAAAAGGACAAAAAAGGCACATTCGCCATGCTTCGTCCTTACGTCCCATTCTCAGCTGACGATAGTCGCAAAGAGTTGCGGTCATTTATGGTGGTATCTAGCGATCCAGCAACGTATGGCAAGATCACCGTTTTTGACCTTGCAACACCCTTGCCTCCCGGGCCAGCGACAGTCGCTGCTGAGTTCGAAAGTGAGCCGGCGATTTCTCAAACAATCACGCCACTCGACCAACGTGGATCTCGCGTGACTTACGGAGATCTCCAAATCGTGCCTGTTGGAAAATCTTTTATGTATGTGCGGCCCATGTATGTTTTGCCAGACGACGACGATGCCAAACAGGTATTCGTGCGCAAGATATTGGCATGGTACGGCAACAAATCTGTCATTGGCAACAGCGTGACTGCTGTTGTCGCACAACTCTTTCCTGGCTACACAGGGGACTTGGGAGATCGCGTCGGTGTCACCCCTGGTGTTACACCAACCACTATCGCTCCAGGATCAGGCGGATCTAGCCCGGTGACGACTGTTCCTTCCACAAGTTCGTCAACACCAAAAGATTTGCTGGCACAAGCGGATGCCCTGTTTGCCCAAGCCGATGCAGCATTGGCAAGTTCGCCCCCCGACTTCAGTGCGTATGAGCAAAAACTTTCCCAAGCTCGTGAGCTAGTGCGCAAAGCCTTGGCTGCGCTTGCAAACTAGTTCTGTTTTGGCAGTTTTTCTGATAGCGCTGCAAGATCTTGACGAAATGCAATTTCATAGCGGGCTTGTTCATTAGCCAAACGAACTTGCGAGTTCTTTAATGCGACAAGTGACTCCGCCGTCAGTGCGTCTTCTGGTCGATGGGATAGGGACTCAATATCGTTACCAAGTTCGTGCAGTTGACGGGACAACTCTGCGCCCATTCCAGAAACTTTCGTCTCTATCATTGACAATCGCTGCGCCAATTCTGTCGCCAACTGGCGATCTTTTGATGCCGTTTCCGCTTGATTTTTAATCTCAGAACGCAGTTGTTCAATTTCGGCAAGAAGAGCAGTCAGTGCCGCTTGAGTTTCTTTTTTGTGACGATTAAACATATGTGGTTGTCGCATTCATAGTGACGAAGACGCCTGCTCTCTCACGGTAGTTGCTCGGTAGACGAGCTTCGGGGAGTCGATAGGCAATTGAGCAGATTGGCACTACATTAAAGTCATGTCCGAAAAGCCAATAGTCACCATCCCTGATGTTTCACCACCATCTGACCTCGTCATTGAAGACCTTACGGTCGGCGATGGTGATGAGGCAGTAAAGGGGAAAAACGTTGCCGTTCACTATGTCGGCGTCGCCTACAGCACCGGCAAGCAATTTGATGCTTCTTGGGATCGTGGCGACACATTTGATTTCCGCCTCGGGGGCGGGCAGGTCATTGCTGGTTGGGATCAAGGTGTGGCCGGGATGAAAGTCGGTGGACGACGGCAATTAACGATTCCCCCTCACTTGGGCTACGGTCAACAGGGCGCAGGTGGAGTCATCAAGCCTGGCGAGACACTTGTCTTCGTCGTTGATCTTGTAAATGTTTTTTAAAGACGGGCTACCGTTGCTTTAAATTCTGGGGCAACATATGCCGTCTTCGCCACCAACGACGTAGCGGACCAATACCAAATTTTTTGGTGACAGCAAAAAAAAGTGTGGTAACTAGTACTCTCTGCCAAATTGTTAGAGTCGCAATTCTGGGTGCAAGAACAACGGCAAGAATCAATGACATTGGGTATACCCAGGCGATGTCAGCCATGAATTTTCCAAATTTCGTTTTATGCAATTCACTATTTGATTGCGAAATGAAGAATTCATCAGTTCCGGCAGTAACCGTGACTCTCTCGGTCAAGACCATTCCGTCAATTTTGCTCAGAAGTTCTTCGCGTTGCTGAGACCTTTCCCACTTGCGTAAATGCAAGGCATCTATGAACCGAAAGATCATTTGATAATTATCTGATTCAACTCCTGGGTGGAGAACCGTGGCGCCTAGGCACCCTGGCGCGGCATGAACTGCACCGATCATGTCATCACACCAATTTACGAACGCATCACTTTGCCCCGGCACGATTGTGCGGGCAATCGTTACGGTCACACTTCCTGGGGCGATACGAGACAACTTGCCAGTATCAAATGGACCGGTCAGATTCGACATATTGGCAACGGTACAACTCTCTCAACTCAAGATTCGTGACACCCGTCAGGTTGTGATGAGGGCCTTGCTGTCAGTACGGTGGAGGGCTCATCACGACGCGGGGTGGAGCAGTCCATGTTTTGTAGTGAACAAGTTACATAAAAATCTGCTGTGTTCGAGCCAAGAGTTAGAGTATAATGGCCCTTCCAATGTATGGGCCTTCCGAGCAATCACCTGTAACCCTCCCTGGACA
>SXGR01244105.1_pt1 | contig 46514 bp, 56 predicted proteins | sample 3174711 | NCBI WGS metagenome assembly SXGR01 (sample SAMN11356860, study PRJNA531348) | freshwater metagenome | isolation source: freshwater sample F1-60 | place: China: Fuxian Lake, Yuxi | collected 2017-12-25
ACGTTGGTGATGTCGGGGACCGCGTCGATGGGCAGTTGCTGCGCGCTGCGGACGCCCACCGCCGCGACGATGACGACGAAGGCGAAGACGAGGAGGCGCCACTTTAGGCAAAGTTCGAGAAGCTTCTTCATGGCGAGTCCCTCAGTGCTCGTGGCCTTCGGAGAGCTCGCCGCTGCGTAGAGCGCTCTTCAGTGTGAACGCGCCGCTCACGCACAGACGTGCACCTTCTTCGAGCCCCGAGCGAACCTCGAAGAAGCCACCTGCGCGACGGCCAAGCGCGACGGGCTGAGGCCGAAAGCTGTTCGGCTCGTCGGCAGGTACGAACACGACAGTCTGGCCGTCGAGCGTCGCCACCGCGTCGGCCGGGACGACGAGCACGCGCTCATCTGCGCTCCCGCCGACCAGCTCGATGCTCCCAAAGAGACCGCTGCGGAGGCGAGCGTCGGGAGCCTGGAGCGTCACGCGAACGGGAAGCGAGCGCGTGCGCTCGTCGAGCGCGGGCGCGACGTACGTGATGGTGCCGGGCATCGCGACATCGGGAAACGCATGGAGGCGAACGACGACGGCCGAGCCCGCTTGGACGCGAGCCAGCTCGAGCTCCGGGACGTTGCCGCGCACCCAGACCTTCGTCGGGTCGGTGATGATGAACGCGGGCTGGTCCGGCGTTGCGGTCTCACCAAGAGTCCCGTGCACTGCGACCACCACGCCTTCGATGGGAGCCGTGAGGGCGAGCTCTCCGGCACTTCCAGAGCCGAACACCGAGAGCTGACGCCGTACGCCTTCGACCTCCGCCCGCAGCTCGCCGACCTGTGCCTCCGCGTCGATGAGCGACCGTTGAGCGCCGATGCCCTCTGTAGCGAGCTGCTGTTGCCGCCGGAGGGTGGACTCGGCCGCGGAGAGTCTCGCGCGGGCCTGGTCAAGGCGCGATCGAGCCGCCGACACGTCGCTCGACGCGACGACGCCGAGGAGTTGGCCGCGTCGCACGCGGTCGCCGAGCGCCACCGAGACGCGGGTAATGCGTCCGGGCACCAGCGGGCCGACGTGAGCCGTGCTGCTCGGTTCGAACTGAACCTCAGCCGGGATGGCCACGCCTCCGGTGAGCGCTCGTCGTTCAGCGGCGGCGACACGGATGCCCGCGCGCTCGAGCGCCTCGGCCGAGAGATGCACCTCGTTCTCATGCTCGCCTTCACGATGGCCAGCCTCTTCGGCGTGGCCGCCCTCTTCGGCGTGCCCACCTTCCTCGGCATGTCCGCCAGTGCTGCTGCCGCCCTTGTTGCAGGCCGAGGTCAGCAGGGCGAGTAGGAAGGAAGTCAGAAGCATGCGGTTCATGGGGTGCTCTCCTCGTGATGGTCATCGCGCCAAAGGTCGACGCCGACGACCCGCTCGAGTCCGGCCAACGCGACGAAGTAGTCCTGCTGCGCGCCGAGCGCGTCGCTCTGGATGCGCAGGAAGCGCTCGCGCCCAGTGGAGAGCGCGAGGATGTCGATCTCGCCGAGCTCGAAGGAGCGGCGCAGCAGCGTGAGGTTCTCCTCGAAGCGCGGGAGGATCTCCGTGCCGTAGGCGCGCGTGCGAGCGGCGGCCGCGACAACCTCGCTGCGGGCTTCGGCGATCTGCCCCTCGAGTAGGCGTCGCGATCCGTCCAGTTCGGCCTCCGCGACAGTCACGTCCGCGCGCGCTCGTGCGCGCTCTCCTTGGTTCAGCTGGAAGCTCGGGATGGGGATCGAGACGACGCCCATCACGATGTCGTACGCGCCCTCGCTCGACGGATTGCCTTCGCGTCGGTACTGCACTCCGAGCGAGGGGCGCGGCCACGCCTCGCGATCAGCGAGCGCCGAACGGGCTTCGGCCTCTCGAATGCGCGCAGCGCCAGCCCGTAGACTTGGAAGGCGCTCTTGGGCGACGGCGAGCAGACGATCGAGCGGGGGTGGATCGCGCGGGCTGTCGACGGCCCCGGCCGGCATCGGCGGCGTCGCGACCGGCCAGCCGGAGAGCTGCGCGAGGCGGATGCGCGACACGAGGAATGCCTGCTGCGCGGCGACCAACACCTGCTGCGCCTGTGCCACCTCGGCTTGTGCCAGTCGAAGCGCGAGGGGAGCAACCTCGCCCGCAGCGATTTGACGCTCGACGACGCGCAGCACCTCCTGCTGGAACGTCACGACTCGCTCCGCGAGGCGCATGCGTTCTTGTTCGACGAGGGCGCGGTGAAAGGCTGCGTGCACGTCGCAGTGCACGGCCCAGCGGATCTGCTCGATCTCGGCGTCGGTGAGGTCCCGAAGGCGATCGGCTGCGTCGATTCGAAGACCTCGCTCGCCACCGATCTGGATCTGCTGCATCAGCGTCACGTCGACGTCGACGCCCGTTCCAGCGATGCCGAAGCGGGGCCCGGCGGCGACCGACACCTCCGGGTTCGTGGGCAACAGGATCGAAGCGGCCACGCGGGCTGCTTCCGCACGCGAGCGGGTGCTTCGGGCGACGGAGAGAATCGGCGAATTTTGGTCGGCGAACGCCAACATGCCGCCAAGTGAGACCTCGCCCCCAGCGGACGGGTCGGGCACGGGATCGCTGTGCTCGGCGTGACCGAGGTCCGCGCCACCGTCAGCAGGACCGCGGAGATGAGGCGGCGGTGCCTCGCGAGCATCGAGGGCACTTCTCGTCGGAGCTGCGTGGGCGCATGCGCCGACGAGCAGCGAGAAAGCCGCCACGACAGCGCTGTTACTATGCGCAATAGTAGTTGAGGACAAGCGTGTACGGTGCGTTCGAGTCATCGAGATCCTCAGCGCCAGAAGTAAGTGAGCGCGTGCTCCGCGCCCGTGTGAAGCGCATCGAGCGCCGCCGTGCCGGTCTGGTGCGGGAGGAGCAGCGTGATGAGCAGGAGTACGAACGCCACCGGAAAGGCCGAGGGACCCTGGTGACAACAGCGGGCGGGAGCGCGCTCGGAGAAGGCGAGCAGCATCCCGATGCGGAACTTGAGTACTGCGGTGTCACGTGCGCCCAGCGCGACGACCTCGCGAGCACCGGGCCGGGCCGCTCTCACGATGGCGTCCGCGAGCGGCAGCGGAGCCGCACCCAGGATGACGGCTTCACGATCGCAGTGGGCCTCGCGCGCGGCCTGCCATCGGACAGCGTGTGGCTCGAGCAAGAACCGCCCGAACGGGTTCACGGCGAGCGCGAGCTGGAGTATGAGATAGCGGAGCGGATCGAGCGCGCGGACATGCTCGGCTTCGTGCCCGAGCGCGCTCGCGAGCATCTCGTCGGAGAGGCGTGCGGCAAACGCGGTCCCGACGAAGACGCGCGGCTTCAAGAGCCCGTGGGTGCCGAGGGCGAAGCCATCGTCGTCGGTGACGACGACACGACCACGAAGACTGGCGAGCACGGGATCACTCGAAGTGATGCGAGCGACACGTCGCAGGAGCGTGCGCGCGGCGTCGGTCGAAGAGACTCGTACACCTCGATGCTTTCGCAGTACGCCGATGGACGAAGCGACAACGACAACCGCCAGCATGAGCGCAAAGAAGCCCGGCTCGAAGCACAGCTCCGCCGTGTCGTGATCGAACAAGCACGCGAGCGCGGACTTCGCGGTCTCGGCCTGATGCAGACCCGCCGAAAGCAGCCAGGCGATGGGGAGTACGCTCGAGCCGGTCAGGAGCACGTAGCGCAGGTTGAGACCGTGAAGCGGGCCTCCGACCTCGTCGCGCTCGAGCATCACGAGACCCGCCTTCGCGAGCAGCGCAAAGGTGGGGAGAACGATGAGCACGACGAACGCCGTGCCGAGCAGCGGGAAGGTCGCCTCGATCACGCGTCGAGTTCCTCTCGTCGCTTTTGGATGAGCGCCTCGAGGTCGTCGAGCTCGCCTGCCGAGGCCTCGGAGACCTTCTCCGCGAGCATCGCCATCGCTTGGTGGCCACCGACCGCTTCGTCCAATACCTCACGCGCGGTAGACTCCATGAACTCCTCGCGCGTGAGCTTCGGGGAATAGAGATAACGCTTGCCGTCGCGCTCGCGCCCGAGGATCCCCTTCTCGTAGAGCCGCGTCACGGTTGTCATCACCGTCGTGTAGGCGATGTCCCGCTGCTTCTCGAGGATGGCAAGCACGTCGCCGACCGCGAAGGACGAGAGGTGCTTGCCCCAAACCACGTCCATGATGGTCGCCTCGAGGTCGTGAAGACGGATTTCGAGGCCCTTCTTCCCTGAGCGAAGGCGGAACGTCACGGCTGGCTCCTCCGGTGGCTTCTCATCTACTAACCGCTATAGTAGTTGCAGCCCTGGCCGATGTCAAGTGCGACTCATCGCGGCCGAATCGGAGCACCATGGAGACCACCGCCCCAGCCACATCCTGCGGATGTCATACGGCCTGCGCTGCATCAGCCCCGGATCTCCGGCCGGAGTCGGTGAACCGCGCCCTGCGCCTCGAGTACCTCACCGTCGGTTGGAACGTCGTCGAGGGGATCGTCGCGGTGACGGCGGCGCTCATCGCGGGCAGCGTGGCGATCCTCGGCTTCGGCATCGACAGCTTCGTGGAGTGCGCCTCGGCGCTCGTGATGATCTGGCGCCTGCGCGCAGAGCGCGACCACCGGCTGAGCGGCGAGCAGCTCGATGCCATCGAGCACCGCGCGCGCCGACTCGTCGCAGGCTCGCTCTTCCTGCTCGCCGCGTACATCACGTTCGACGCCGCACAGACCCTATGGACCGGCGACAAGCCGGCATTCAGCCCCGTGGGTGTGGTGCTCCTCTCACTGTCCATCGCCGTGATGCTCTGGCTCGCGCGCGCGAAGCGCCGGCTCGCTCACGAGCTCGGGAGCGAAGCCCTCGAGGCCGACGCATTCCAGACGACCGCGTGCTGGTGGCTGTCCGTTGCCGCCCTCGTCGGCGTGGGGCTCAACGGCCTGCTCGGGTGGTGGTGGGCCGACCCCGTCGCAGCGCTCGTCATCGCTGCCCTCGTCGTGCGCGAAGGGCGGGAGGCGTGGAACGGCAAGGCTTGTTGCTAATGCCGGCGGTGTTCTAGCCCGGCGTTCAGCTCACCCGGCCAGCGACTTCAGGAGCGCCATCCCGCGCGCGGCCTCGGCGGGCGTCGCGTCGGCGAGCTCGAGATACACGCGCCCGCTCTCGTTGAAGTCCTCGGTGTTCACGCACCAGCGCTCGCTCGCGGGCGTGGCCAGCTCGACGTTGGCGGCGAGCTTGTGGAGCGCGGCCTTCACGACGCGGTAGCTGGTGCCCTTGGGGAAGCGGAGCGCGATCTGCGGCTCGGGCGTTCCGTAGCGGCTCTCGCCCTGGCTCACCGTCTTCGTCGCCTGCGTGTTCTTCGTCGTCGTGCTCATCGTCGTCCTCCGTGGCGCGTCGTGCGAAGTGCCCGTCGCGTGAGGACATACAGGCTTCCGTTGCGATCCATAGCAAGGCCGGTGGAGGTCGATTCTCGATGTTCTTTCAGGCACTTGGAGGCCGGCCGCCTACACGACGATGGGCCCCCACGTTTGCGCCCGGGCGCGCCCCTGGCCCTTCGCGCGGGGCACGACGCCGGGCTGCGTGACGCGGCCACGTGGGCCAACGTCGGCGCCCGTTTTGGCGCGCGTCAGAGCGCGACCACCGCGTAGCGCGAGCCGGGGTTCATCGCCTCGAGCTGGGCGCGGCGCTTCTCCGCGTCCTCGGCGGTGGCGAACGCGTCGTACTTCCAGGCGTTCCTGGTCGGTGCCATGCGGCTGATTGAGCCGTCCTTGTTCACCGACTTCACCATGAAGCGCGCCGTCGCGGCGGCCTGCTCGGTGGCGTTCTTGGCGCGCGCGTCGGCGTAGGCGCGGAAGGCGGTGGTGCTCTTGATCTTCATCGTCGTCGTCCTCGCTTTCGCGTCGAGCCCCATGCCCGTCGCGTGAGGACATACAGGCTTCCGTTCGCGCACGTAGCAAGGCGAAGAAGCGAGGATTCGACCTCGCACGAGAACACGCGACGTTCCGCGCGCGTCGGGCGTGGAGGCCTTCTGCCTACCCCTTCGCCGTGAGTCCGGTGCGGAGCATCTCGGCGACGAGCGACGCGGCCAGCTCCTCGTCGGTCTCGCCCTTCACGTCGAGCTCGACCTCCTCGAACTTGCGCGCGTTGGCGACGACCCACTCGATGTACTTCGGCACGGTGAAGTCCTCCACGCCGAACGCAATGTCCTGCATGGCCTTCACGATCTGCAGCGCGGTGCCTTGGAACACGCGCCCGTCTCTCATCACGATCTTCATGCTGCGGTCTCCTTTCGGCGCGAGCGCCAGTTGCCCGAGGCGATGACGGGACGACCCTCGACCTGCTCGGGCGGGAGGAGGTAGGTCTGGACGAGCGACCCGTCGTCGAGCGCGATGCGCGTGCGACGGTAGAAGCGCGGATGCCCTTCGAGCCGGTCAAGCGCGGCGAGCGTCGCCTCGTCGACCTCATACACCTCGCCGGCTACCGCGTGCGCGCCGCCGCTCACGAGACCCGGAAACGGTCCGAGGTCCCGCAGCTCGAACGCGGGCTCCGTGCGTGCGTTCGCGACAAGTCGCGCGCCAGCCAGGACGCGGTGGTTCGGCTCACCGGCGAGGAGCGTGCCGTAGACGAAGACGCGCGTGGGTGCGCGACGCTGGCTCCGGGGCGCGCTCACGGCGACACCCCCGCTGCGCGAGCCAGGGGCTCGACGTCGAAGCCCAGGCGCGCGTACGCGTGCCAGAGCACGGTGAAGTAGCCGAGCGGCGGCGCCCACGCTTCGAAGCCGTCCTCGGGTTGGAGGTAGGTCATCACGCGGCGGCGGCGCCCGCTCTCGTCGCGCACCCACCGGATGACGCGCTCGTAGGCGAAGGGATGGCCCTCGAAGCGGTCGAGCTCGCGGAGGTCGACGTTGCCCAGCTCGTAGAGGAGCCCCTCGACGCACGCGCCCTTGGCGCGCACCACGCTGGCCACCGCGCCGCCCCAGCGGTGGCTGAAGCCGCCGAAGACTAGCGCGTAGTTCGGCAGCGTCGCCCGCCCAACCACGCGCGCGTTGGCGCAGCGCTCGCGCATCTGCGCGTCGTCGAGGTTCGAGCCGTAGGCGAAGTAGAGCACCGGGTTCATCTTCTCATCTCGCTTCGGGCAGTCGCCCGTCGTCGTCATGCATCGCCTCTGTTCCCCAACGAGTCCAGCGCCGGCTCGCGGTCCGGCGCTGGTGCGTCGGCGCCGGTCACGCTGCGCGGGCATCACCGACCTCCTCGCTCTCCGTCGCGTGCTGCGTGTCCATCGCCGGGCGGCGGTCGCGGCGCTCGCCCTTCCATGCCGCCGAGCCCGCGAGCTTCTTCGTGAGGTGCAGGCGCGCGGTCTTGAACTCGTCGCCGATGAGCCCGAGATGCAGGAGCACCACCCGGAAGTCGTACTTGGCGGTCGCGGGGTTGAACTCCCGGCGCTTGCTCGATGCGGCCTTCGAGGCGAGGGCCTTGGCGGCCATCGCGAGGACCAGTTGCACGTAGGCCTTCACCTCGCCGGCATGCAGGGTGCCGTTGAAGTAGCGGAACTCCAACGTGCCCCTGAAGAAGAGGCTGTTGAGGTTCAGCCCGCGGTAGCGGCTGCTGTGGTAGCGGCTCGGCGTCTCGCCGCTGCGCCCGTACCAGGCGTCGCGCACGTCGCTCATCGTCTTGGGGCGGCGCGCCTCGAGCGCCTCGATGAAGCGGGCTTCGATCGGGCGGCAGTAGCGCGCGAGGCGCTGCTCGCTGACACCGAGCGCGTGCTCGAGGAGGCGCTCCTGCTTGTGAACCAGCTTGACCAGGTTCACCACGCTCTTGGCGTCGAAGCGCTCCGCTCCGACGTGGATGTGGATGCCCGTGGAGTGGTCGGCATTCGCGCCCGCCGTGCGCACCGCACGGATGATGTTCTGCAGCTCGTCGATGTCGTCGTAGCCGAGGACCGGCGAGACGATCTCGCCGCTGTTCTCACCGCCGCTCAGCGAACCGTCCGGCACCACCTTCCAGGTCCGCCCGCTCGCGGTGGTGATGCGCACGTCTCGGTAGTCGTTCGAGATGGTGCCGCCCACCACGCTGTGGATGGCCTCGGCGAGCTTCGTCCGGCTCAGGCCCACCGTCTCGATCTCGATCCCGAATCGCAGCGTCTTCATCGTGGTCGTCCTCGCGTTCTGCGCGGGGCCCAGTGCCCGTCGCGTGAGGACATACAGGCTTCCGTTTGCGCCCCCAGCAAGGCCGAACACGTTGATTTCACATGTGTTTTCCGGCGCCTGGAATAGCCGCGAGGTTCCGCGGACATGGGGCGTCGGAGGCGGTTGTAGGCCTGCCGACGCCCCGCCGATTCCGCCGCGTTCACGCGCCCGTGGTGCCCGCGTTCGTGAAGAGCGCGGCCGCGTCGCGCGCGCCGAGATGCGCGAGGTAGTGACCGATGGCCCCCCGGAAGAACTCCATGCGGTTCTTGATGCCCTTCGCGCGCCAGGCCTCGTCCATCTTGTCGGCGACGTCCGCCTCGAGCCGCAGCGGGAGAATCTTCACCTCAAGCGGCTCGCCCTCGCGCGCGCGGGTCTTGCGCGGCCCGACGTTGATGCGGCCCTTCTCGGCCTCGCGGATCTTCCAGATGAGGTAGCGGCGGTCGTCGCTGCCCGTCGAGCGACCGACGACCTCGAGGTACTTCGTCTGCAGCTCCTCGACCGTCATCGACGCGAACCGACCGCGCGGCTTCGGCGGCGTGCTCTCGGCGAGCGTCGTCTCGGGCTCGGGCACCGACGTCGCGCGCGCGCTGGTGCGCGTCGGGCGCTGCGACTCCTCGGCGGGCGCCGGCTCGACGACGCGCGCGGCCAACGCCTCCTCGATGCGCCGGACGAGGAATTTCTTGTTCGGGCTCTTGGTGGTCTCCCCCGTCGCCTCCTTGAAGCGCTCCCACAGCGCCGGCAGCCCGAGGGCTGCGAGGTTCTCCTTCTTGGACTTCGCCTTCGTGGTCTTGGCCTTCCTGCTCATGACTGCTCTCCTCGTCGGGCGCTGGGTACACGTCGCCCTTCACGCGCGCGCCCTTGGCTCGCGTGGTGGGCTTGCGCTCCGTGATGGAGCGCGTCGTCGTTCAGGTCGTCAGCGCTTCAGGCTCGCGAAGCACGCGAGGTCGATGGCGCGCGGGTCGCTCGACACGAAGCTGAAGCGTCCCTCTGCTGCGAGCCAGGGCTGCACCTCGACGCGGTCGTCGGCGGTCACGCCGCCCGCGCGCTCGAGGTCTTCCTCGTCGCGGATGTACTGCCCGTCCCGGTCCGGGTCGTAGTCGGCGCGCAGCGCGTTCTTCAGCACAGCGACGATGCGCACCTTGTGGCCGCGCAGGTAGGCGTGCTCGGTGCCGTCGTAGGTCGTCGTGGTGCCGTGCGTCTTCATCGCTCCTCCTTGGCGGCGGCGAGCCCCGCGCGGTACGCGGCCTCGAGCGCGGCCTTCACCGACCAGACCGCGACGTCGTGGAAGTCGAGCGAGTCGCTCTTGCGTGTCTCGAGCGTGTCGATGTGGAGCGTCGCCCTCGCGATGGCGGCGAGCAGCTCGTCGACCGTCGGCTCCTTCTTGCCGGGGCGCTTCTTGTTCGTGGTCTGCATCGTCGTCCTCCGCGTTGATCGCCTCGCCATACAGGCTTCCGTTCGCGCCCCCAGCAAGGTCATTCCGTGAAGAATCGACCTCGCTGGGAACCGCGTGCGCGCTCAACGCGTGGCCACGCTCCACGCCGTCTTCGAGCCGTAGCGGAGCTGTTCGCCCTCGACGAGGAAGACGTCGTTCTTGGCGGTGCCGCGCTCGAGGCGGGGCTCCTCGTCTTCGTCGCCATCGCCGTCCTCGTCGCGATCGGCGCGGAGCATCTCTTCGCGCGTCGTCACGCCCGCCAAGGAGCACTCGAACGGCCAGTTCTGCTGCATCATCACGAGGACCTCGGCGTCCGGGTCCTGCTCCTCCAGCAACTCGATCAGCTCGCTCACCTTCATGTCGTCGTCTCCGTCGGGGTGGTCCGTGCGGTGCGCCCCGTTCGCGACGACATACAGGCTTCCTTCTGGCGACCTTCCAAGGCGAAGAAGCGAGAAATCGACCGGCGCGCGGAAGCCCGCGTTACCTGGCGAGAACTCCGCAAGCAGTACTCACGCGGCCCTGTCGTGCAGGTCCTCGATGGCGTCCTTCAGCGCGACGAGCGCGGCCTCGACCTTGGTCACGGCCTCGGTCTGCACGCGCCCCATCTCGGCGACCTTGTCGAAGAGCTCGCGGAGCTGCGCGTCCTTCTTCTCGTTCACGCGCCAGAAGGCCCAGCCGAGCACCGCGACGAGGCCGTAGGGGCCGGTCGCCTGAAGCCACGTCGCAACGCTGGTGAAGGTATCCATCCGTCTCTCCTCTTTGGTCAGGCCACAGCGGGCGTGGGCAGCAGGTCTCGAACGTCGGCACGGCGCACGCCGGTCGCGCGCTTCACCGCTTCCTCGAACGCGACGTCCGGCGCGAGCCCGGCCTCGAGGCGCAGCCATGCGTAGAGGACGAGCATCGAGCCGTCGGCGTGCCCGAAGTACTGGTGCGCGAGTACACCCGGCAGCGGCGCCTTCGCGGCAGCAGGCACGAGGCCCAGTGCGAAGCGTCCATCCCTTAGCCCCGGCCACACACGCGGCACCGCGATGCCCGGCGTGGACGCGCTCGTCGTCCAGCGCACGAGCGCGGCGACCGCTTCCGCCTGCGCGGGTGTCGGCAGGACGTACTCACCCTTGTGCGCCCACGGCGCCTTGATGACGCGGTCCCACGGCAGGCCCGGCTTGAGGTAGCTCGGGTAGTACGGGTTCACGACCTCGACGCCGAACGACGGGCCGTTGTGCTGGCTCGCGTGCCAGAGGATGTCGGTCGCAAGGTCGCCGTGCTGCGTGAGCGCGCCGTCCGCGCCCATCACGAGGTGGACGCTGAGCCCGCGCTTCTTCAAGACCGCGATGGTCGAGTCGACGCTGCGCGTGACGGTCTCGTGGATGACGAGCTCGACCGCGCGAGCTCGTTTGCCCTTCGAGGGAAACCGATGGACGCCGTCCTCGGCGAACGTGCGGATCGAGAGGCCTTCGACCGGGCACGTGGTCTTGCCGCCGACGATGAAGCCGCCGCTCACTGGCCGGGCTCCTTGCCCTGGAGTTCCTCGACGGCACGCACCGGCAGCTTCAGTCCCGTATCGAAGAAGCGGGCCCTGACCTCGGTGGCGATAGGCTTGGTGACGATCTGCGCGACCTTGCCCACGAGAGGTTCGACGACGCGCCCCTTCTTCACGAGCTGCGAGTGCAGCTCGTCGACCATCAGACGGTGAAGGTGCCCGGAGCTGCCTTGTGCCGGGTGCGCCTGCTCGCTCGCGGGCGAGCGCACCAGGAACTCCCGCGAGCGACACGCTGGGCACTCGGGCAGCGGGACCACACCGTCCTCGACCTGCTCGGCGTGCTCCACGCCTACCGCGAGGTTCGCGAGCGCGACTCGGTTCTCGCGATCACAGCCCGCGCAGCGCTGGACGATCTCGACGTCGGTGATCTCCTGGATGGCCATCGGTGCTCCTCACGCGATCGCGGTGTACGTGCCGAACCACCAGACCGTGGAGAGGCTCGCCATGGTCTGGTAGCTGAAGACGCCGAACCCATCGCGGTCGGCGAAGTACGACGAGGGGCTCCCTGAGAAACCGCTGCTCGTGTTCAGCGCGCTGAACGTGATCGACGACGGCGTCGCTGGGAAACGGTTGCGGAACGTCACCGAGCCGCCACCAGCGAGCGTGCGCGTCGCGCTGTCGGCGTTGGACCACTCCATTCCGACGCGGCCGACCTCACGCACCGTGCCCGTCAGCTCGAACGCGGAGTTGACGGTGCTGCTCATCGGGAGCCGCCACGTGCGCGTCCAGGTCGTGAACGTCGCTGCGAACGAGTCCTCGTGGAGGAACTCGATCTCGTTGCGCGCGAAGCGGAACGCGCCGCAGAAGGTACCGCCCGAGTCGCGCACCCACTGCGCGCCGTCCCAGGACGCGTTCAGCGTGAACCAGACCGAGGAGCCGTCCGCGTAGATGCGGAGGTGCGTTGCCGCCGCGCCGGAGGCGTTCGAGTCGAGGATGAGCGCCTTCGTGCCTCCGAGCGGCGGCTGGCGAATCGCGCGGTGCTGGCCGGCGTTCGCCTCGTTGCCTCGGAAGTGGTCGCCCTCGACGGCGTCGAGGATCTCGGCGAGCGCGGCCTCGACGTTCGCGGCGTTGAGGTTGTTGCCGGAATCGGCGACCGAGACAGCCGACGCGGCGTGCGCGCCGCTCGCCTGGTTCACGTGGCCGTTGAGCCCGCCGAGCAGGGTCACGAGAGCAGCGCGCAGCGTGCCGGCCGCGATCGCGGTAGGCGCGCCCGCGATCGCATCGACGCCGACGAGCCCCGCGCCGGGCGACGCTGCCCCGGTCGCGACGAGGTCCGTCACGATCTCCTGGAGCTGCGACTGGACGTTCGTGCCGGCGACGTTGTTGTGAGGCGTCGCCGCGATGGCGGCGGCGTTGTGGGCGGCCGTCGGCGCGCTCACGTGCGTGTTGAGGAAGCCGAGGAGCTGCGCGAGCTGACTCTTCACGGAGCCCGCAGGGAGCGCGTTGGGAGCGCCCGCCGCCGCATCCACGCCGACGCGCGAGGCACCGGAGCTGCCCACCGCTCCGGTCGTGAGGTCGTCGATCAGCTCGTCGACGGCGCCTTGCACGTTGCCCGCGCCCACGAACCCGTGCGGCGCGTAGTCGATGGCGGTTGCGGCGTGGCGGCGGGCGACGGCGGTGAAGTGGTCGCGCAGCTCGGCGTCGGCCTCATCGAACGCCGCCTGAACCGTCGCGGCGAGCGGCTGGAGGATGCTCCACGTCCCGGTGGTCACGGCCACCGAGGTGCCCTGCGCGAAGATGAACGCCTGCCGGCGCGAGGTGTCGAGGTCGGCGACGAGGATCTGCGTCTGCCCCGGGCGGCGGCGCACGTCGCAGAGGAGCAGCTCGTCCGCCTGGAGCGCGGGCTTCGGCGCGACGCCGATGGCGCCCTCGGGCGCCTGGCGCACGACGAGCTCGAACGACTCGTCACGCCGGAAGAACACCTGCTGCGAGTTGCCGTCCGTGCGCGGGTCGGAGAGCTGGCGCTTGAAGCGAAGGAAGATGCCGAGCCAGCGCTCGTTGCCGACCGTGGCCACGTCGGTCGGGATGCCCACGAGGTCGACGGCGCAGTCGACGGTCTGCCCGGTCCCGAAGAACATGCGCTGACCGAGGTTGTCGTAGGCCCGCGCCGGAGCCGTGAGGTCCACGGTCAGGTCGGGGACCGGCGAGTGCGGCGCCGGTACGGCACCGGAGACGATGCCGTAGATGTTCAGATCGGCGGCGAGGTCCCGGTCGGCCTTCTCGAGCAAGGCGAACGCGAGGTCGAGCTCGGCCTCGGTGACGCGCTGGCGGAAGTAGAAGTCGACGCGATCGGCCATGTCCTTGCCTCGGAGCGCCCACGTGGCTCTCCAGGGAGGCAAAGCCGGCAGCAACGGCTGGCGGGGACAAGCGGATGGGCGTTAGATGGGGGCGACCGCCCAGCTCACGAGGACCCAGTGCCCACTGTCTCTCAGGCGAAGAACATCATGCGCCGGACGCTCTCGGAGATCGTCGACCCCTGCCTGACGCCTGCCTTGGAGGACGCCCTCTGGAGGCACTTCGACGCGAGCTGCGCCTACTGCGCTGTTCACATCGACCGCGCGAGCAGGACGGGTCACCTCGATCACCTCGAGAGCGGTGGCGGAAATGGGGCGATGAACCGTGTCTTGGCGTGCGCGCGGTGCAACGGTGACGAGAAGCGAGAGCAACCCTGGCGCGCGTTCCTCCAGGACAAATGCCCGGATGACGTGGAACGCCGAAGACGGATCGAGCGGATCGAAGCGTGGGTGACCCAGCATCCAGCTCGCGATCCCGCGATGCATCCGGCGGTGAAGGCGGCTCTCCTGGACGCGGAGCACATCATCGATGAGTTCCACGCGGCCTGTACCAGGCTGCGCGAAGCCGTGAAGAAGTCAGTGTAGGTTCGTGGTCTCGCCCAGGTCGCTGAGGCCCAGCTCCCAGTGGTTCGGCAGCACCGGCGGCAGCGGCTCGACGAGGTCTACGAAGTGCGTGTGCGCGGGCTTCAGGTACTCGACGATGGCGCGGAGCTGCTGGCGCTCACGGTCGGTGAGGATGCGCGCGACCTCGACGTTGAAAGCGTAGCGCGCGAAGCGGTCGGAGGGGCCGAGCACCCAGTCGACGCCCAGCAGCGACTCGCCGAGGTAGAGCGTGTCGGCGTTGAAGGGCGTGATGGCCGAGATGTCGATGCCGAGGAAGAAGCGGATCGCGTTCTGGATGCCCTTGGCCGTGCCCTTCTGCCGGTACATCTCGACGAGCACCGACGCGAGCCGCCGCTTGCCCATCGCGTCGAGCTCGAACGGGAACGGGTTGCCGAGATCTCGCAGGATGAGGTCGACGAAGGCCTCGGGCGCGCGCTCGAGGTCGAAGATATCGGGCCAGCGATCGACGTCGGCGAGCAGGAGGTCCGTTACCTCCTGCAGGCACGCGACGAATCGGAACAAGTCGCCGGTGTGGTCGTCGCGTCGGTTGTGCTTCGGCAGCATGCGCCACAGATCGAAGCGGCGCCGCTCCGGGCGCGCGGGACGGAAGCCGGTGAAGGTGGCGCGGTCGTAGGGGCCGAGGACGGCGTTGCCGAAGAGATCCGTCACGCCGACGGCCACGACCTCGTGAAGCACGTCGGGCGTCATCTCGGTGTGGAGCGTGAGGAGGACGACACTCCCCTCGACGTTCACACCGGCGACGGCGACTGAGACGGCCGGCGCGCCCTTCGGCGTGAGGTGGAAGCTAGCCCCGCTCGGGACCAGCACCGACTCGTCGAATCCCACGCGCACGGTCTTCTGCGCGAGCGCCTGTGCGCCGACGACACGCGGCGCAGTCCGGTCCTCGACGACGAACGAGTACACCTCGTCGAGCGAGGCCGCGCCGCCCACGGTCTGAGCGAGCACGCGCACGTGGACCGTTGCCAGGCTCGCGAGCGGAGCCACCGGATGCAGCACGACGCGCAGCGTGTCGGTGGTCTGCGTGACGCTGGCCAGCGGGCCCGCGAAGGCCGGGGCGAGCTCGGGCACGGCGCTGCCGTCGAACGCGAGGACGCCGTCGATCCACACGCGCGCGGTCGAGCGCTCCACGCCGTCCGGCCCGGTGTCGACCAGCTCGAGGGCGATGGTCGCGTCGATGGGCACGCCGCTCTCGCCGGGGCTCGGGTCACGGTTCACGAGCACGAGCCTCGGCGTCGTCACCACGAGCGCCACCGAGTCGACGTAGAGCGCGGGTAGCTCGAGGGTGCTCATGCCGGGCTCCTCACGCGGTCACCAGCTCGAGCCGCACCCCAGCGGTATGCAGGCCCGAGAGCTTCGAGACGTTCGCGGCGAGGTCGGTGACGAGACGCTCGCGGCCGGGCTTGGCGCGCATGGACGCGAGCTTGGTGCCATCGACGATGATGCTGGCCTCCCACGCGAGCCCCGGAGGGGTCGACGCGGGCACGCGCAACCGCAAGAGCGCGCGCACCAGCATCACGCCGGTAAGGTCCGTCTGCTGCGTGACCTCGGCGTGGTCGCCGGGCGCGAGCTCGAAGAGGCGCCCAGGCTCGGCATCGCCGAGGACAAAGGCGTAGTCGCCGCCCGTCGCCTTCGACGTCGCGAGGCGCCCCTGTCCGCGCCCGAGACGGCTGGTGAACGCGGTCAGCGCCATCGCTCACACCTGCCGGAACAGCTCGAGGTGGTCGAAGTACGCGCGCCGCGTGACGTCCTTCACGGAGAAGCCGAAGCCGCCGCGCCCTGACGTGAGCGGCTGCGAGCCGGAGTTGATGCCGAGGTGGTCGTCGATGAACTCCACCATGCCGGACACGGGCTGCCAGTCGGGCGGCGTGCCGAGCGCGTGCAGCGCGAGGTCGTTCTGGAAGACCTTGAGGACGACGTCGCCGTTGGTATTCACGATGACGTCGAGGCGCAGGTGGAGCCAGGTCGCCTGCGCGAACGACGCCGCCGACTTGAGCAACACGCCGGGCCCGTCGGCCGTGGGCAGGCCGACCGTCACCGCGCCCTTGCGGAGCACGATGCGGTGCGGATCGTCGTCGGAGAGGCCGAGCAGGTACGCGCTGTCGTTGACCGAGTTGCCCTGGCAGCAGAGGAACAAGAACGGCGAGAAGCCGGTGGGTCCACCGCCCGGGCCACGCTGCACGACGCCTCGAATGGAGCCGCCCTTGGCCATCGGAGCGAAGCTGGCGAGGTTGGCGAAGAGCCCCACCGCTCCCTCGACGGCCGAGAGCGAGTTGAAGGCGTAGAGGAAGCTGCCGCCGCCCGGTGGGCGCGCGATGCCCGCGGTCACGCCACGATCCACCGTCGCGATGTCGAGCCCGTCGTTGAGGTACGTCCAGTCTGCTTCGGCCATGGCTTGCTCCTCACTGCGTCGTCGCGGGCGTCCACCCGTTGTTGAAGTCCTCGACGGCCTGCGCGCCCGCGTCGAACATCGCGGTGCTCGAGGTGACCGCCGCCCACGTCCAGGCGTAGAGCTGGTTGCTGCGCCACTGGTCCTCGAAGTCCTCGCGCGGCTCGCCGTCGAAGACCCCCGTCGCGGCGGTGACGTCGGCCCACTCGCGCGCGTAGGGGACGTTGCTCCACCCCGTCTCGCACTCCTCGGCGGCGAGCCCGTCGAAGGTCGCGGTGACGAGCTGCGCAGGCGGAAGGTCGTAGAGGTAGACGACGTTGGCCCAACCGCTCTCGAACTCCTCGTACCCCTTGAGCGCGCTGTCGAAGAACGCGAGCACGACGACCACGTCGTCGATGGAGTCGAGCAACTCGAACCACCGCTCGAAGTCCTCCCATGCCTCCTCGGGCGCGGTGCCGAAGCCCGCGATCTCCTCGAGGCTCGTCACCGCCGAGAGCGCCCAGTGCTCGGCCTCGCCGGGCAGCGGCCCCGCATCCTCGAAGCTGGGGTTGAGGATCGCCATCAGAGCAGCTCCCCAGTGTCGCCGTTCACCAGCGTCACGGTCCGCAGCACCGGGAACTCGCGCACGTTGAGGCGCACGTCGGCAGGCAGGCCGTTGAGCGTCAGGTCGAGACGCGCGTCGCCCATCTTCCGCACGCCCGGCGTGTCGCGGATGACGTTGAAGAGGTCCGACCAGGCGATCTCGCCGACTGGGTTGCCCTCGGCGTCCTTGATGTTGAACCCGAAGTCGACGAGTGGGTTCGGCGTGCCGTCGGGCTCGTTCACGCGGAAGTACGCGGCGAGGTTCGCACGCACGCGGTCGCGCACGTCGTTCTGCGCGTAGCCTTGGCGCAGGAAGATGCGCGCGGCGACGTCGACGGTCTTGTAGACCGGGTCCTGCACGCTGACCTGGAACGTGAGCGTGCAGGGGTAGACCTCGGTCACCTGCTGGAGCACGAGGTTCTTGAGCGCGGGCGTGGGGATCGCGCCGGGCGCCTGGGACTGCGGGATGACGTAAAGGATGCCGGTGTTCTCTGCGATGGTCGGATCCTCGTTCGACGTGAGCATCAGCGAGCGGGCGACGCCGGAGAGACGGCGCGCGTTGATCTCGAAGTCCTCTCGGGCAACGGTCCTCGTCAGCGCGCGCAGGCTCTCGGGCGCGAGCAGCTTCGCCGACGCGACGGTCTGCCGGTCGGCGCCGCCCGAGGCTGGTGCCGGGTTCCGCACCGAGACCTGCACAGCGTTGCCGTAGGCGTCCTTGAAGGCGCCCTCGATGACCGCGATGCGCTCGGCGTCGACGTTGCCCGCGCTGCCGCCGCCGGTCTTGTAGGTGACCGAGACGGTGCCGCTCGGTGGCATGCCGCTCACGCCGTTGCCGAAGCGCAGCGTCGCGCGGTCGTTCTGGTCGACGGCGACCACGAAGTGCCGGTCGTTCGGGCGCGAGTCGAGGAAGCTGTCGACCTCGGTGAACGCACCCTGCGGCGTCGAGACGACGGCCGAGTCGTCGAGGTACGGGGCGAAGTCGAGATGCAGCTCGAGGTCGGCGAGCCCGCGCGCGTCGAAGAGTTGCGTGTGCGCCTTCGAGTTCTCCACCAGCGCGACAACGCGCGGAGGATCGGCGGCGGCCCCGATGACGGCGGGCGCGAGAAGCTGGAAGCGCACCGGCTCGGTGACCTCCTGCGTGCGCAGCACCGTGCCGGCCGGGATGGTGACGCTCGCCACCGGCACACGCGCAAGCTGGAGCCAGACCTCAGCGGTCGCCGCCTGCGCGCCGTGGAGCCGGTAGCCGAGCATCTTCGCCAGCGCCATGACGCTCTTGCGCTGCGTGGCCGTGACGAGGCGTGACTCGCGGGCGAGGTTGTCCTGGTAGAAGGTCAGGACGTCGCCGACGTAGGCATAGAGCTCGACGAGCAGGTTCCCGAAGCTGGCGACGTCGAAGTCGGTCCAGTCCGGGAACACGCTCTTGATGAGCGCGATCAGCCGCGCCCTAAGGGCGTCGAAGTCTTTGTCGGTGTAGTCGACGGACTCGGGCAGCGTGGCCACGGCGGGATGCCTCCGGGGAGGCAAAGCCCCGGAGAACCAGCCCTCGGGGACGGGCTCACCGCTCGATCGACACGGCCAACGCCGCGTTGGTCTCGCGCTCGCGGACGCGCACCCGCAGCGTCAGGGCCGGACCGTCCTGCTCGACGGCGAGCCTCACGAGGGTGGCGCCCGGGACCCAGCGCTTGAGGGCGTCGCGCACGTAGACGCGGGCCAGCTCCTTCAGGGCGGCGTCGTTGCGCTGGTGACGCAGCAGCGCGAGCCCCGCGCCGAAGTTGGTGCGCCAGGGCAGCTCCCCCGACGAGCGCGCCGTGGCGCCCTCCGTGAGCAAGGCTTGGCGGACCTTCGAGGCGAGCAGCGCCTCACCGCTGCCCACCGCGAAGTCGCGCTTCTTGTCGCGCCGGAACGGGATGAGGAGGTTCTGGGCTTCGCGGCTCATGGCGTCCTCCTCACGGTACCGGGATGGCGCCGCGCACGTCCTGGAGCGCCTTCACGATGGCGTCGATCGGCGGCACCACCTCGTCGAGCGGACGTCCCGCGAGGTTCGAGAGGTCGGGCACCTCGGGCGCGCCGACCATGCCGAGGAAGATATTGAGGATGCCGATGAGCTTGCCGAGGCTCGCGAGCGCCTTGCCGACGTTCGCCGCCTCGGTCGCGACGTTCGCCTGCGCGCAGCTCGTGATGGCCATGAGCCCCGCGTCCTCGAGCTCGGTGGCGCGATCGATGGCGCCGAGGATCTGCTGCATCTGCTGCTGCAGGTGCAGGAGCTGATCGCGCGCCTGCCTCAGCGTGTCGATGACCAGGTCGATGATCCCGATGATGGTGTACGGCAGGGAGAGCTGCGGGATGAGCTTCAGGAGCTTCGAGACCTTCTCGGCCAGCTCGGGGATGCACGCGGCGAGCGCGGTGGGGTCCGGCGGCGGCCCGAGCGAGTCCGGGATGGCCTTCACGCAGTTGAAGACCGCCACCACGGTGTCGATGATGTCGAACACGGGCATCAGCGGCGTGAGTGCGGGTTGGATGGCCTCCATCAGGTTGAACTGCTGGATGCTCACGCCGCCCGGTAGCGTGATGACCGGCGGATCGCCGAGCTCAGGGATTTCGAGGCAGATCGGGAGGGCCACGGTCGTCTCCTTCAGATGGGGGCGGCGATGGGCCGGACGACGCGGCCGCCGATGGTGATCTGCGTGCCCTCGATGCTGATGGCGCCGACCGCGCGCAGCGTGAGCGCCGTCGTCGCCTGCAGCGTCACGGTGTTCTCCTCGGCGTCGAAGACGAGGTGGTCGCCGGTCTTCTTGTTGGTGAGCCGGAGCTTCCGCCCGCCGCTCGTCTCGTCGAGCTCGACGCGAAAGGTCTGCGTGGCGAGCACGCGGTTGTCGGGCGGGTTCTTCTGCGCCTCCTCGGGGACCTCGCTCTCTCCGTTCGGCTTCCCCCAGTGCGCGGCGAGGTAGTACGGCGCGTCGACGTTGCCCTGGTTGAAGAAGACGGCGACCTCGGCGCCCTCCTCGGGCACCGCGAAGAAGCCCCGGTCCTTCGAGCCGCCGCCGCTCGTCCCCAGCGGCCACGCCCACGCGCTCTCGGGCTCGAGCACGCCCGGGATGCAGACGCGCACACGACCGAGCTGCTCCTCGTCGTCGCGCTTCGTCACGTAGCCCACGTACATGCCGAGGAGCCGCGAGTCGTGCGTGTGGATGTCGTCGTCGAAGGTGCTCATCGCGTGGCTCCTCAGTACATGCGGCTGACGCCGGCCTCCGGGTCCTCGACGCCAACGACGTTGCCGTCGTGCCGGTACTCGACGACGGTGCGGCCCGTCTCCGGGTCGACGCGCTCGAGCTCGGTCACAGTGCTCGTGCCCGTCGCCGGTGTCGTGCGGTTCGGCTCGCCGCCCTGCGGCTGCCCTCGTGCGTTCGGGCCCGCGCCTCGGCGAGCGCCGGTGCCGTCGCGCGTGAGCTTCAGGTCGACGACGTAGCCCGAGGACGAGATGACGTGCTTCGCCTCGGTCACGTAGTACTTGCCGGAGAGCAGGCTCGAGATGCCGCGCACCTCGACGACCTGCTTTGCGCGCAGCGTCGGGTCGCCCACCACCTGCAGCGCGAGCTTCACCGTTTCGCGTTCGGCGCGACGGAAGCGCGCGGCAGACTCGCGCTCGGCGGCGGCAGGCGTCGGCGCGGAGGTCGGATGCACGCTGGTCGTCGCGTTGCGCTCCTGGAGCGAGGTCTCGCCGGTCTCGCGATCGACCACCTCGAGGACGTCGCTCAGCGTCGCGCGTTCGACCGTGGCGCTCGTCGCCGCCGACTCCACCGTGGTCTTGGCGAGCGGATCGCGCCCACGCACCTCGACGCGGCCGGCGCGTCGCTGGAGGTCGCTCTCGACGCTGACCGAGATGATGTCGCCGCGCCCCGGGTCGGAGAACCACGCCAGCACGTGCCTCGGCGCGCTGGCCTGATCGCGCGAGCGCCAGTGAAAGCCCTTGTCGTCGACGAAGTACTCGTACTCCTCGCGCGCGGCGAGGCGCCGGAGGAAGCGCGCGTCGGTCTCCGCGCTCTGGCTGATCGTGTCGAGCACCTCGCCGGTGTCCTCGACGTCGAGGAACTCACCCTCGTAGCCGTGCTCGGCGGCGATCTCCCGCACGACGTCGGCGCGTGACTTGTTCGCCCAGGAGCGTGTCTTCGCCTCGCGGTTCATCAAGACGCTCGTGGCCTGGCCCTCGATCGTCAGCGTCTGGAAGCCCTTGAGCTTCTTCACGACGACCCGGCGCGGCGGCGCCATGTTGCCGGGGTAGCCCCAGGACACTTCGAGCGTCGCGCCGCCCACCAGCTCCGCGCGCTCGAACAGCGCGAGGTCGAAGTTGTCGAGCTGGAGCGAGACTTGGTCGGCCTTCCTCTCGGCGTCCTCGTAGGTGAAGGCGATGATGCGCCCCGCGAGGTCGAGCGGCTCGCCGCTTGGTGCGCGTTCGTTGTCGAGCAGCGTGATGCGCACGCCGGGCCCGCTGCGGTCGACGATGGTCATGCGTCGCACCTCCGGCGCTGCTCACTGAGGATGACGTCGGTCAGCACGCGGAGGCTGGGCACGACGAGGCGCCTGCCCACGTCGAGCTCCAAGGTCGGGTCCACGATCGGGTCGGGCTGGAAGTCGGCGAGGACCCACCAGAAGCCGCAGGCACGCGGCAGCGGCGCGAAGTAGCGGCCGGCGAGGCCTTCGAGCGAGTCGCCCTGCGCGACGACGTGGACGCGGGTGTCAGTGTGCTCCTTGAAGCGGTACGGCTCGCGCTCGCTGAGGAAGCGGCGCCCCAGCTCGTCGGGCACGCCGAGCGCGAAGGAGTGCCGAGAGCCGGTGCGAGGAGCCATGCCCAGGCAAAGCCGCGCGCCCCGGTCCCTCGGGGACTACAGCTCGCCCTCGCGCAGCTCCTCGCTGGTCACGCGGGTGTCGAGGATCTCCTCGAAGGTAACGCTGGCCGAGTAGACGAGCACCATGCCGTCCACCGCGAGCTGCTTGTAGGTGAACTCGACGCTGGCGACGACGCACTCGACGGTGACGACCTCCGGCCAGATGAAGAGCACGCGCGGCGGCGCGGTCGCGGCGACGTCCTCGGTCCCCTCGGGTGGCACGGTGAGCGCGCGCAGAAATGCCCTGAACTCGAGGATGTTCACATCGCCCGGCTGCTCGGCGGCGAAGTAGCGGTCCAGGTAGAACTCGACGCCCGAGAGCTGCCGGTTCGCCGTGCTCTGGAACTGCAGTACCTGGTGCGAGAGCCCGGGCACGGCGAGGCGGTTCCAGTTCACCTGCAGCTTCTCGGAGAGCTGCGTCGGGTTGAAGAGGCACTCCATCGACTCGCCGCTCGTGACGTTCACGAGGACGCAGCGCGGTGGTCGGGCGATGGCTCCGTCGAACGACACGTTTGACCTCCTCAGTACGCCGGGACCGGCGAGAACGAGCGGGTGGCCGTGTCGCGGTCCGCTCGATGGACCGCGGTGGCGAGCGTGGTGCCGTCCACCTGGAGGTTGACCGTGATGGGCGGCGACGCGGGCGGCGTGGCCGGCGTCATCGGGAACGACGCGGGCACGGCGGGCGTCATCGCCGCGACGGCAGGCATCGTGGAGGTGGCCGCGTCGAGCGCGGTCAGCGTCGAACCCGCGGGCGCCACGGTCACGCCAGCCGTGACCTCGTCGACGCCCTCCAGCAGACCGCGCTCGATGTCCTGGCGCAGGCTGCGGATCGCGTCGGCCCCGCCCAGGTCTGCGCCGAAGACGCCCGCGATGGTGTCGATGACGCCCGCGATGGTCTCGACGAAGCCGAGCAGGAGCTGCGCGAGGAAGTTGATGGTGTTGAGCACCACCTTCTTGAAGCCCACCCACACCTGCGCCCAGTTGCCGGTGACGAGGCCACCGAGGATGTCGACCACGCCGCCAATGAAGCCCACCACCGAGCGGAACGCCGCGATGATGACCGCGAGGCGGTTCACGACGAACGACACCATCACACCGATCGCTCCAGCGATGCCGGCGGCGACGTAGCCGATGACCGTGCCGAGGAACTCGGCCACCGAGCGCAGCGCATCGAGCGAGCCGCCCGCCTGGCCGCTGGCGCTCGACGTGAAGCCGAACATCGCGCCGAGCTTGCCGAGCTCCTGGAAGACGAGGGAGACCGCGTTCTTCACCGCGTCGAACACAGGCTGAAGCGGCGCCATCGCCGAGCGGAAGGCGTTGATGGCGCTCGTGACGACGTCGATGACGAACGTGAGCGCGCCGACGAAGACCTCGACGAGCACGCCTGCGATCTGTCCGAGGATACGGCCGAACGCGGCGAAGTCGTCGGACGGGATGCCCGCCGCTGCATTGGCCGACTCGCCCGCGACGAGGCCCAGCGCCTGGCCGAGCCTGGTGAGCGCGCCGACGAAGGCCTCGAACACGGGCGCGGCCGCCTCGATGGCGGCGCTGAAGCCCTCGCCGATGCCCTGGAAGAACCGCTGGATGCGGAAGGCGATCTGGTAGACGCGGATGAGGAACGTCTTGAGCCCCGCGTTCTCAGCGCGGTTCAGCTCCTCGCGCACCGCGCCGGAGAAGCCGCCCTGCTCGAAGAGCTGCACGAGCCCTCGGAAGGCGAGCTTGATGCGGTCCCACACGCGCGCGAAGAAGTCGGCGATGCCGCCGACGTTGCTTCGGAACGCGACGACGAAGCCCGCCACCACCGCCGCGAGCACGCCGAAGATGAGGATGGCCGGAAGGATGGTGGCCATCAGCCCGCCGAGCGTGATGCCCGCCGCCTTGAGCCCGATGAGGAGGAGGGCGAAGCCCGCCTTGGCAGCGATGACCGCGCCGACCAGCGCGACGACGGCGCCCGCCCCGACCACGAAGGCTGCGAAGGCCCGCTTCACAGGTGCCGGGAGCTGCCGGAACACGTTGAGCACCGCGTTCACGACCTCGACGACGATCGTCACGAGCGGCTTGAAGACCTGCGCGAACGGCTCCCCCGCGACGATGGCGAGGGTCTCGAGCGAGCCCGCGAGAAGCTGCTTCTGCCCCTCAAAGGTGTTGAGCATCTGCTCGCGGAAGCGCGCGGCCGTGCCCCCTGCGTTCTCGAACTGATCACGCAGGTACGCGATAGCCGCCGCGCCGCGCAGCGTCTCGCCAGAGTTCGTGCGTACGCCGTTCGTGACCTGCGTGAGGATGGCGTTCACGCCACCGAGCGCCTCGCGTCCGAACGTCGACAGCAGGAAGGCCGACCGCTGCGCCTCGCTCATGCGATCGAGCTGGGGAGCGAGGTCGCCGAGGATGTCGAGGAAGCTGCGGAAGCGGTTCTGCGAGTCCGTCACCGACACGCCGACGCCGCGCAGCGCCTGCTGGACACGCGGATCGGCCATGCGCTCCATGGCGACAGCGACGGCGGTGGAGGCGCGCTCGACGCCGGGCACGACGTTCTTCACGAGGCCGAGCGAGATGAGCGTCTCGGAGAGCGACTGGTGGAGAGCCTGGGCGCCGCGCGAGGCCGTGCCGAGGGCCAGCGGGAGCTCGCTCGCATCGAGCGCGAACACGTTGACCGCCTGCAGCATGCGGTCGACGGAGATGGAGGCCTCGTCGATGGAGAGGCCAAACGCCTTCATGGCCTGCGAGGCGAGCCCCGCTGCCTGCGACGGCGTGAGCTGGCCGAGCGAGCCCGCCGCGAGGTCGAGCACGGGGTTCAGGAGGCGGACCGACTCGGTGACGTTGAAGCCGGCGGCGGCGAGGTCCTGCAGCGCCTGCGTCGCCTGCGTCGGCGAGAACTGCGTGGCGAGGCCCGCTTCGATGGCGGCGTCGTGGAGCCGAGTCAGCTCCTCGGCCGTCGCACCCGCGATAGCGCCTGCGGAGGCGACGGCCTGCTCGAAGCGGCCTGCTGCGTTGGCGAGGGAGAACGCGGCTCCCACGGTCGCGGCGCCGGCCGTGAAGACGGCGAGGCCCACGCCGAGCTGCTGGAACGCGCTCTGGATGTTCTCGGTGCCGAGCCCGACGCGGCGGTCGAGGCTCATGAAGTTGCGCTCGAGGTTGCCGATGGCCCCGGACGCGAGGTCGCGTGCGGTGAAGACGAAGCCGAGGCCGAGGTTGTTGAGCGCCACGGGTCACTTCCTCCCTCGACCGTTGCGCGCGGCCTTCTCCAGCTCCTTCGCCTCCCGCGCGCGCTGGCTGCCGATCCGCTCGATGAGCCAGTCGCGATCGGTGGTCGGCAGGTCGAGGGCGTCCTCCAGCGTCACCGCGAGGCCCGAGCCTCCGTGCTGCTGCCAGCAGAGCTGGAAGAGACCCTCGCGCCACGTCTCCATGTTCACGTCGGGGAAGAGCTGCTCCGGGCCTTCCGCCTCGCGGTCCTGTCCTTGCCCGGCAGGAAGAACCCCTTGTCGAAAGGGAGCTCCACCTCCTGCGTCTGGAAGCACTCGGGGCACTCGATCTCGATGGTGGTGTCGACGCCGCAGTCGACGCGGTCGAACTCGTCGACGAGGAAGTCGGCATCGCGCATCGTCAGGTCCTCGAGGAACTGGCGCTTCGCCCTCGCGTCCACGCCGTCGATCTCGAGCACGCGGTAGGCGAGCACCGCCGAGAGCAGCTTGTCGGGTGCCGAGCGCTGGAGCGCGGGCAGCTTCCGCTCGTCATCGCCCGTCAGCAGCTTGAACGCGACCTTCTTGCCCGCGTCGGGCAGCGTGGTCTCGAAGCGGTTCCCGCTCACGAACGCGGCGCGGCTCTCCTCGGAGAGCTTGCGCACCGGGAGCTTCGTCAGGTCGATCTCCCAGTCGATGCGCGCGCGGCAGTTGTCGTTCCGGCACGAGACGCCGAAAGCGTACTCGGGGCCGTAGGTCAGCGCGCGCACCATGAGCAGCGCGAAGAAGCGATCGCCCTGGAGCACCTTGCCGAGGTCGAGCTTGGCGCCCTCGGCGAGAGCGTAGGGCCCGGGGTCGAGGGTCTCCTCCCAGCAGGCTGCGAGCAGCTCGTCGACCTGGCCGCCGCTTTTGGCGAGCTTACGGTCGGCGAGGACGCGCTCCTCGCGCACCTTCATGCCGCGAACGCGGCCCTGGAGCCCCGAAGGGCACGTGATGACGTCTGCCATGCGCTGCCTCCACGGGGGCAAAGCCGCCCGGAAAGCGCGAGGGGGACAGGGCTGCACAAAAGGGAACCCTAGGTTCCGTTTCGTGCGGTGGCCGGTGAGCGCGTCACTGCACCAGTTCGAAGAAGTCGTACGTGAGCGTCACCGACTCGATGATGTTCTCGTCGCTCTCGTTGTCCCACTCGCCCGCGACGAACTTCACCGGCCACGCGCGGGAGAGCGACCAGCGGCGCAGAGTGAGGCCGTCGCGGTCCTGCTGCACGATGTCGAGGTTGCGCTTGTAGTTCACGTCGGTGAGGCCGAGGCCGCTCGACGTGATGGCGACGTCCTGGAACCAGTCGAAGAGGTCGCGGTCCTGCGTCGCGCCGCGCTCGAGCGTGACGTCGGAGAACGTGAGGCGCCCGGGGCTCTTGTTCGGGATGAGCGAGCCGCCCTCGAAGTACTGCACGTTGGCGACCTCGACGGAGAGCTCGCTCGCCTTCTGGAAGCCAGCGTGGCCGACGTCGTCGATCTCCACGACGAACTTGAACTTCTTGTGGAAGCTGCGCGGGTTGCCGATGACGGTCATGGGTTAGCTCCTCATCCCTCTGCGGCCGCGAGCTCGGCCTCGAGCGCGCGCGTGTCCTGGCTGATGCGGAGGATGATGAACTCCGCGGGCTTGTTGGTGGCGAGGCCCACGCGGGCGATGAGCTTGCCGGCGAAGATGACCGTGGGCGTGTTGAGCTGCTCGCTCACGTCGACGAAGAACGCGGTGCTCGGCGTCTTGCTGCGGAACGCGCCGTTGTTCATCTGCGCGAGCAGGAAGGCCGTGATGGTGCGCCGCACCTGCGCGCGCAGTCCCTCGGTGTTGTTCTTGTGCCGCGCGAACTGGAGCCCCTGCTTCAGACTCCGCTCGATGAAGATGACGCCGCGACGCTCCGCGACGTAGGGAAAGTTCCCGTTGCCCTTGAGCGTGCGCGAGCCGTCGATGTAGCGCGGCAGGCCCGGGCCCGTGGTGAGCGGGTTGATGCGGTGCGGGTAGACGAGGTCGCGCTTGTTCTCCTCGAGTACCTCGTCAGTCTCGAAGCCGAGCACGCCGAACATCCGGCCCGCCTCGATGCCTGCGGGCGGATCGTAGACGCCGCCCGGCTGCGCCGAGTCGGTGCGCGCGAAGACGCCGGCCACGATGCCCGAGGGCGGGACGACGAGCTGCTCGGCCGAGCCGAACACGCTCTTGGCCGGGTTGAGCACCTTCACGCGGGGCCAGTAGATCGCCCCGAACTCAGAGAGCTGCTCGAGCGCGGCGGTCGTCGCGACGTAGGTGACGATGTCCGTCGCACTCTGGTTCGCAGGCGGATCGAGCACGGCGAATGCCGCGCCGTCGCGGTCGACCTCGCAGTAGCGCACCATCGCGTTGTGGACGGCGGGCGTGGCGCGCCCGGGCACGAGGAGCAGGGACAGCTCCTGCACCTGGTCGAGCGCGTGAAGCCCCGTCTTGGCAGGCTCGCTACCGATGAAGTCGTTGTCGTCGAGCCCCACGAGGCCGTCGCTCCCGCCCGCGAGGGCCACGGTCTGGGGCGGCGGGAGGGGCGCGCCCACGAGGAGCTGGTCGATGACGCGCACGTACACGGAGCCGTTGCGCGCGTCGTTGACGACCCTCTCGACGTAGCGCGCGTCGCCCGGGTTCATCGAGAGGTTCGGGAAGGACTCGCGGTACGCGCCGTCCTCCACGACGAGAAGATCGAACGCGCTCGGCGAGCCGTTCGTGGCGTTGCGCACCTCGGCCTCCACGCGGTTCGCGTAGGCGCCAGGGTCCTTGCCCTCGACGCGCACGGAGTTGGCGGTGCCCGAGGCCGCGCCGGTGTGGAGGGCGTTGTCGAACCCGAACGCAGCAGCCGTAGCGGCGCTAGCCTGGACGCTGGCGCCCGGGCCGGTCGCGACGGTGCGCAGGTCGAGCACGCCGCCCACGCCCGTGTCGACGGTCACGGTGGGGATCGCCGCCTCGACGACGGCCTTCACCTCGGCGACCTCGACGGCGCGCAGGTTTGCGACGTTGCCGCCGCCGACCGACGCCGAGCCAGGGAACGCGAGCACTGCGTTGGCCGTGCCGCCCGTGACCTGCACGCGGCTCGCGGTGCCCTCGGTGTCGCTGGCGAGCCTGACGATGCCGCCCGGCGTGGTGGCGCGCCCACCGACGATCACCGCGTTGATGGCAGCGGCGACCTCGGTGGCCGTGGCGTTGGCGATGTTGGCGAAGTCGGCAGCCGAGAACAGGACGGTCTGCTCGAGGCCGTTGTCGACGCGCAGGAGCAGCTCCATGCCGTCGGCGAGCGCGTACGGACCCGCACCGCCCGCCGCCATTGCGGCCGCCGAGCCGTTGAACACCGCGTCGGCGTCGGGCGCGCCGTCCACCGCGAGGCGAACGACGTCTCCGTCGTGCAGCACGAAGGGCCCGGGCACGGCGCCGAGCAGGATGCCCGGCGTGGGGCCGCCGCCAGCGACGAGGAAGCCCGCGGCGCGCACGGCGGTGGCGGTCGCGGCGTTGGCCACGTTCGAGTAGTGCGTGGTTCGGACCACCCAGAGCTGCGCCCCGCCGTTCTCGAAGAAGCCCATCGCGGCGAGTGCGAGGTCGGAGTCGGGCGTGAAGCCGCCGAACTTGGTCTGGAAGTCGTCGAACGACGTGCAGAGGACGGCCTCGCCGATGGGGCCGCGCTCGGTGACGCCGACCGCGCCCGCGACGGAAGTAGGAGCCGAGGGGATGCCGCGAACCTTCGGCTCCTCTTCGACGATGACGACCTTGGACGACAGGAGCTGTCCGCTCACGATGCACCTCGCTTGTTCTTCTTCGCCTTCACGTCAGCGCGGATGACCTCGGCGAGCGAGGTCGTGATGGGAGGCCTCGTCGCGACCACGGCGGGCTTGGGCAGCTCGGGCACGTGGCGCTTCACCGAGAGGTCGCCGCGCTTCACCGCGCGCACGACCTCGGGAATGGTCAGCACCGCGTCATCCAGCGCAGGGCTCGTCAAACCGCTCGCGAGCGTTAGCGACTTGGCCGTGCGTCGCGCGCGACGTCCCTGCTCGACCTCGCAGCGGCAGTCGCCGAGCGCCTGGCAGTAGGTCTCGTGCGCGAGCACGAACACGAGGCAGCGCCCGCTGGTGTTGGTAAGCGAAACGGTCACGGAGTACCTCCGGTGGCGATGGCCTGCGCCGGGAGCAGCTCGGGCTCGGTGACGCGCTTGCCGAGATCGAGAGGAAGCCCCTCGTCGACGTCAAAACCGCGCACCACGAAGCCGCAGGTGAACGCGCGCACGTCGTCCTTCCCCGCGAGCTGCGTGCGGAACTCGCCATCGGCGTCCAGCTCCCAGCGCACTGTCCCGCGGGCGGCGTCGGAGGGGTCCCGCTGCAGCTCGATGCAGCGGTTGCGGTTCAGGAACGTCGCGACCGCCGCCATCAGGTTGAACAGCTCGGCGGTCCGCTCGCTCGCGGCGGGTAGCGTGAAGACGAGGTCGACGGTGTACGGGGGCTTGCGCCGAACCAGCTCAGGCCCCGAGACGCCGCCGACCACGTCCTCGTGGGCCACGTTCGCGGAGTAGAAGCGGTTAGGGCGCAGCGTCGGCCCCGAGAGCACCAGCGACGGCACCTTCGCCATCGCGATGACGTTCAGGCCGTCGAGGGTGGTGTCGTCGTAGTCGACGCTGACCGTGGCGCTCACGTTGCCGAGCACCTGGCGCTTCAGCTCGCGAAGGAGCTGGCGGATGACGCGCGTGAGGTCGGCCTCCCGGGCGACGGTCGGGCGCGAGAATCGGTAGGCGCCCGCGAGCACCACGGACTCGCCGGGGACCGGGTCGCCCCCCGCGTCGAGGTTCGACAGCTCGACATCGACGACGCCGACCGCGTGGATCGGCGTGCGGAGGTCGACGACACGCAGGCCCGCCTCGTCACGAACGGACAGCACCTCGGCGCGCACGCCGCCGAACAGCACCCGGACCCGGTCGGCGAGATCGGTCCCGACGAGCCGCACGAGGTCGCCGCCGCTCGAAGGGCCGGCTACGGGCTGCACGGAGCTGAGGGTCGGGAGGGCCACGCGGAGGCAAAGCCACGGGACCCGGTGCTCAGGGGACGCGCCCCGTCACATCAGGGCACGAGGCCCAGCTCCCTGGCGACACGCTCGAGGAAGCGACGGCTGGCCCCCTCGCGGAACTTGTCGAAGGCGGGCCTGAGGAAAGGCCGCGCCGGGACCTGCACGACGATGACGCCGCGCCCGCTACCACCCGTGGGCTCCTTGCCGGCCTGCCGGAGCAGCGCGAACAGGAAGCGGCGCATCTTGGGTGTCATCGGGATGATGACGGGCGGGCCGCCGAACTCGTGAAGCTTGGCGAGGTCCACCATCGAGGCGCCGTCCTTCGACCGCGCCGAGCGCGAAACGCCGATGAACGCCTCGTCGCCCTGCACGAACACGGTGATGGAGTTGCGGAGGTCGCCCCGCACGATGAGCGCCTTCGTCCCGCCGAAGCCCTCGAGCTCGCGGGCCGCGATCGTGAGTGGCGACGGCGGCTTCAGAGGCTCGCCGCCCGGCGCCTGGCGCGTGAGCCCCTGGACGATCTCGTTACGCAGGGCGTGAGCCTCCTGGCGCACGGCGGTGCTGATCGCCGCTTGCAGGCGCTGCGGCGCAGCGGTGAGGAGCCGACGCGCCCGTGCCCAGTCTCCCGTGCGCGAGACCGCCATCGCTCACCCCTGCTTGAAGCGCAGGCGCGGCACATGCTCGTCGAGCCAGCCGAGCGCTACGCGCGTCGCCTCGTTGATGACCGCGCCCTTCTTCACGCTGAGCGCCGAGAGTGCGAGCGACTTCGCCGTGACCTCGATGTCCCCATCGCGGCAGCCGTAGTCCTTGAGCACCGAGGCGGTGCGCTGGGCTGATGGCGTGGTGCCCGTGCGCCAGAACTGCAGCTCGAGGTTCGAGCGGTAGGCCTCGGCCTCCCAGCGGGCGCGCGCGGCGCGATCGGCGAGGTAGCTGACCTCGTAGGCCAGCCCCTCTCGATCGTGCTGCACGACGTGCTGGTGCTCGTGCACGCAGATGACGATCTGGTGCCAGAGGTCCCAGCCGCCCTTGGGCGAGCCGACCTCGAACGGCGTGTAGATGCGCCGCCCGATGGTCGTCGTGAAGTTCTTGAGGAAGCGGTCCTTGCTCTGGATGCCGAGCGCTTCGAGACCGCGCGCGACGAGCTGCATCTCGAGCGCGCTCCGCTTGTTGATGACGCTCGTGCGGAAGTGGTCCTGCATGAAGCGCCAGAACGCCCAGACCTCCTCGGGCTGGACGTCGAGGAAGATCTTGCCGACCACCGGCAGGGATTGGAGGTAGCCCTTCATCGCCCACCTCCGGCCGCCGCATCGGCCTCGCTCGCGGGCACGCAGGTGTGCCCGGTGATGTGGCCGTCCTCGGTCGTCTCGTCGACGTACGCGCAGACGAAGGGCGCGCCGCTCCGCTCGCTCACGTCGTCGCAGTCGGCGAGCTCATGGTAGCTGCCGTCCGCGTCGCAGATCTCGGCGGTGTTGCTGCTGCAGCGCGTGGCGCCCCGGACGCAGCCGTCGATGGGTCGGCAGTGCGCGCCGAGGCACATGACGGCCAGGGCGCTGAAGATGAGGGCTCGCATCATGTTCCACTCCGTGCGGCTGCGCGGTCCTGGAAGGAAACGAGCAGCAGGTTGCGGCTGGGCCGACGCCGGTGGAGCCCGAAGCCGATGGGACGCGCCTCGGTCACGTAGAGACCGGGAGGCGTGCGCACGGTCTGCACGAGCTGGCCGTCGTGCGCGTAGAGCGCGCCCAGCCTGTCGCTCGGGCGAATCAGGGCGTCGCCCGAGGCGGCGGCGACGAGGCCGAGCTGCTCGAGATCCCTGAAGTGGAAGACCAGGTCGAAGCTCGACCTGGGCGTGTTCCCGGACGTCGCCATGCGCAAGGCTTCAAAAGCCTCCGGCTCCACCTGGCAGGGGACGCGCACCGGCGGATGCTCGCGACGAAAGGGCTCACCGACGCCATCGTCGTCGGAGTCGACGAGGACGGGCTCCTTGAAGTCCTCATCGTAGTGGGGCGCCATCGCCTGCGTGTCGAGGCGATGCAGCTCCGCGATGAACGGGAAGATGAGGCGACCGCGCATCACGCCGCTCCGAGGGCCGTGGGCCTCACGTAGAGCGCAAGGAGCGCATCGATCTCCGGGTCGCCGGTGAGGCTCGCCGACGCCGAAGCCTTTGAGGGGTCGAGCCGGTAGCTCTGGTCGCGCGTGCGCTCCTCGATGATGCGCCAGCGACTGCGTGCCTCGAACGAGGCGTCGTCGGCGAGCGGCGCCATGGAGCGAAGGACGAGGAGCATCGTCGCGCGGCGGATCGCAGGCGGCGTGCGCCCCGTGGGCGTGCCGTCGTCCTCGGTGAAGCCCCAGAGCCCCTCGGCCACCACGTTGCCGTGGCCACGCGGGAACACGCGCCCGTGGCGGCGCGTGAAGCGCGGGCCGTCGAAGCCAGGCTGGACGGGCGCGCCGACGATGAGCAGCTCGCTCGGGTCGAGCGACAGCTCCGCGCCGCCGAGTACGAGCCGGTCGACGCGGATCGGCGGCACGGGCAGCTCGATGCTCGGCGCGCCGCGCCCAGAGAGATGCAGCGTGAGCAGGCGCGGCTCGAAGAACCAGCCCGTCACGCGGTCGATGAGGCTCGAGGCCTCGGCGAGCAGCAGCTCGAGGCGGGCGTCGCTCGCCTCGGCCGCCGTCACGCCTTCGGCGCGCAGGTCGGCAACCGAGGCGTACACGTCACTCTCGCTCGCGCTTGCCGCGCTTGTTGCCCGTGTCGTCGTCCTTGCCGGGCGGCGTGGACGGCGACCTGGGGAGATCCTCCGTGGTCACGGAAGAGGCCGGCCGCGCGGGCACGACCTTGAGGTCGTCGGTGGCGCTCTTCTTCACCTTCGCGACCTCCTGCTCGCCGGCGTCGAGTGCCTTGGCCTCGGCCTCGGTGCAGACGTCGAACGCGAGCGGCGCGTAGCGATCGGAAGGAACCTCGCGTACGGCGCGCAGGTACTCGGCCACCGGCCTCTCGACGCGGTACCAGCCGCGCTCCTCCTGGAACTTGATGCCGGCGTAGGTGTAGCGCCGCAGCACGTGGCCACGGCGCGGGTCGTAGGGCTTTAGACGAACGAGCAGCGTGTCGGTCATGGCTCAGTCCTCCTCAGAGCTGCACGTTGATGGCCTTGGCCACGCCGGTCTCCTCGGCGAACTTCACGTCGAACCGGAGCGTCGCGACGATCTTCAGCGTGCCCTCGGAGATGTCGCGCGCGGACTCGATACGGATCTGCCGCCAGATGCCGACGTGGATGTTCTTCGGGTTGCAGAGCAGGATAACCGTCTGGTCGCTGCCCGCGCCGAGGTTCTCGGGGAACAGCGGGATGGGCTGCACCGGCACGCCGGAGTAGAGGACCGGCGCGTCGCCCTCGAGGAACTTGTCGCCCACCGCCGTCGCACGCTCGGCGAGCGTGTTGCGGTAGTCGAGGTCGGCGTCGACGCTGGTGAGGTACCGCATCGCGCTCTTGTCGCGCAGGTACTCGCTGGGAAGCGTCTTCACGAGATCGCGCAGCAGGTCCTTCGAGATCGGCGCGGCGGCCGCGTCAACGACGTGGCTCGTGGCCTGCTTGAGCACGCCGTCCATCGTGGCGAGGAACGGGTCGGCGGACGCGGTGTCGCCGCTGACCAGCACCTCCTCCATGTCGCGCGAGATGGCGTCGGCGATCATCTCCATCATCGTCTGGCGCAGCTCGCCGCGCTCGATGGAGTCCTCCAGCACCTCATCGGAGAGGCGCACCTCGGCCTTGAACAGCTTGGCGTCGAGCTCGACCTGGGAGAGGTCGGGCGCGGCGCGCTGCGCGGGCGGGAGCGCGGTGGCCTCCTGGCCGGGGCGCAGGATGCGGCTGCCGAACTTGATCTTCGAGATCTGCTGCTTCGGCGAGGCCATCGGGACGACCGTGGCCTGCTGCATGAGGACGGACTGCTTGATGAGCAGGCGCATGAACTTCTGCGCCTGCGCGGGCTTGAGGATGCCGCCTCCCGCCGTCAGGTCGGCGAGCGCGAGATCGGCCTTCTCCAGGATGGTGCGATTGTCGAGGTACGTCATGGGCGCGGGCTCCTTCCGGCGGGGTTCAGAGGTCGTGGAAGGAGATCGCCTTGTCGACGCTCTCCCGGTCCTTTGGCTTGTTGAGATCGAGCGGCCATCCCACGTCCTCGACGGTGGCCTTCGACATGCGCTCGGCGGGCGCTGCGCTGTTCGGCAGTCCGAACTGCTTCTCGACGCGGCCGAGTCGCTGCTGCTGCTCCTTCACGGTCTCCGAGAGCGCACGGAACGAGTCGGCGAGCTTCGCGAGCGAGTCGGTCACGCTCGGCGTCGCAGTCGCGGACGAGTCCTTCGCGGCGACCGCAGGCTCCGGCTGTGCCGGCGTCTCGGTCTCTGCCGCGGGCACCTTGGCCGCGAGCTCGGCGAGACGCGCGAGCGCCTGCTTCGCGGCGGTCACATTGCCGGCGAAGGTGCTCGGCTCGGTGGACTTCGTCGCGGCGTCGCCCTTGGCGCGTGCCTCGACGTCTTCGTCGTCCCCGGCGCTGCGGGCGAGGAGCTGCTCGGCGACGGAGCGCAGCTCCTCGGCCAGCTCGGCGAGGCGAGCGTCGGCCTGGTCTGCGCCGAGCGAGCCGAGCAGCTCGACGAGCCCGGTCAGGCTCTCCAGCGCCGTCAGCGCCGCGCCGAGCGCGGTGCCGTCGTCGAGCTTCGCCGTGGGCGCAGCGGACGGCGACGGGTCGGTGGTCGTGGTGTCGGTGGTGTTGTCGTCGTCCATTGCGTCATCCCTCTTCACGATCAGGAAGCGGTGCTTGTTGGCGGCGCGGTCGACGAGCGAGACCTCCTCGACGACCATGTCGACGAGGCGATGCACGCCGTCGTCCGCCTTGTTCATCGGCGTCGTCATGCGGCGGCCTCCGAGGCGGGCTGGTTGTTGGTGGGCTGTTCCGACGTCGGAACAGGAGCGGGCTCGGGCACTCGGCGCGCTGAGCCGCCGATGGAGAAGCCGGTGAGGTCGCCGGACTTCACGCGCTCCCACAGCTCGTCGGAGAGCACGCGCACCGCGAGCAGCCACGTGCCCTTGCGGACCGCGAGCTCGCCGATGGTGAAGTCGGTGGGCGCGAGGTAGCTCTCGAGCACCTTCACCTGCCCGTTGACGCGCAGGCGGTGCATCAGTCCGAGGCCGCCGAAGTCCTCCATGAAGCGGTGGGCGGCGGCGCGGATCTCCTCGGCCGAGTAGATGTCGCCCTGCGCGTCGACCACCTCGGGCTCGAGCACGATGCCCAGCACGAAGCGCTCGTCGTTCGGGTCGATGCCCTTCACGAGGCGCGAGGGCTTGTCGAACACCAGCTCATCGACGCTCGGATCGAGCGGCAGGTGCTCGCACTTGGCGACGAGCTCGAACTCCGCGGCCTTGCGCACCGGGAAGTTGGCGACGAAGAGGCGCATGGCGTGCTTGGCACCGCCCCGCCCCGAGGCCTCGCGCACCTTGAGCCGGAAGACGTGCCCGACCTTCTTGAAGGCGGCGACGTTCTCCGGGGTCGGGTTGAGGACCGCGATGAACTTGCCCTCGACCTTCGCGAGCGCATCGATGAACTCACCGAGGTCGATGACCTTGTCCTTGTCGAACCACTCACCGGGGTACGGCGGGTCGATGAAGAAGAACGTGTCCTTGCTGTCGTAGGCCTCGATCGTCTTGCGGTAGTCCTGCCGCAGGATGCTCACGTCCTTCAGGCGCTCGGCGGCCTTGAGGTACTTCTCGGGGTTGGTCGTCGAACCGAGGTGCTGCTGCGCCGGGTGCGTGCCGTCGGGGCGGCAGTCGCGGGCGTGGGTGCGCACGAAGACGAGCTTGTAGAAGCGCGCAACGTCGTCCTTCGGCGTCATGTCGCGGGCCTTGGCGAAGCTCTCCTGCGTGACGGTCCACTCGAAGCGGCGGCGCAGCTCCTCGACGCGCTCGGGCGTCATCGCCTTGATGCTCCGGTGGAGGAACACCACGTCGTCGTCGAGATCGGCGATCACCTCCCTGCCGCTCGGGTCCTTGGCGTGCAGCACCGCCGCCGCGCCCGCGAAGGGCTCGACGTAGGTCTTGTGCGCCGGGATGAGCGGTACGATCCGCTTGGCGTAGTGAAACGAGCCGCCGAACGTGCCGAAGGGCTGGGCCTTCTCGATGTCGTCCGCGCCGTCGTCGAGCGCGCCGTCCCAGTCGTCGAGCACGAACTCGTCGTCGAGCGCCTTGGTGGTCGGCTCGTAGTTCGCGACCAGGAGCTGCGTCAGCACCGAGCTGCCGCCGACGCCGCGCATGTGCGCGATGGAGCGCCGGGTGCGGATGCGCTTTGACCAGAAGTCCGAGCCCTTCACCAGCTCGGGGAACTTGCCCCGGATGCCGTAGGTGATGAGGAAGCGGCCCTTGAGCGACTTGAGCAGCTTGAAGAAGCGCTCCTCGTCGAACTCGCTCTCGCCGACGTCGACGTTGTAGCCGGGGTACGGCGGGTCGAGAAAGAAGACCGTGTCCTTGCTGTCGTACTTGCGGACGACCTTCTCGTAGTCGCCGCCGTAGACCTTCACCTTCTTCAGGCGCGGCCCGAACTTCTCGATGCGCTTGATGGTCGTCGCCTCGACGCCGACGACCGTCGGGCTGAAGCTCTTGCCGCGCATCTTTCCGGAGGAGAAGTGCGTCAGGTAGAGGAAGCGGTGCAGCCGCGCGACGTCGTCCTCGGGCTCGACGTCGAGGAGCCGCTTGAACGTTTGCTCGTTGCCGACCCACGGCAGCTTCTTCAGCTTCGCGAGCCCCTCGGGCGTGAGCTTCTTGAGGAGCCGGTACGCCTCGGCGATTTCGAGGTCGGCGTCGTTGATGACCTCGACGTCGCTCGGCTCCTTGGCGAACAGCACCGCCGCGCTGCCGGCGAACGGCTCGACGTAGGTCTTGTGCGCCGGGAGCATTGCCACGAGGCGGTCGGCCAGGCGCTTCTTGCCGGCGGGCGAGCCCCAGATGGTCTTCTCGACCTCGGCGCCGTCCGGGCGCACCCCCTGGTTGACCGCGAGGATGCGGCGCGCGTGGGCGATGGCAGCTTCGCGGCGGTCAGACATCGCGCAGCGCCTCCGGGTCGGTGCCCCACTCGGGCTTGTCGCTGGAGGGCGCGTTCAGGTCGCGCGGCCACACGAAGGGCGCGTCCTGCTTCGCCGTCTTGTTCCCAGTCCGCCCAGGCGCGGACGCAGGCGTCCCGTCCCCGGTGGTCGGGGCGGTCGTCTCGGGCTCGCGCGGCTTCGGCTCGGGCATGCGTCGTCCTCCGCAGAGGCAAAGCCGCCGACTTCGCTCGGAGGGGACACGCGCGCAGATTCGGTTGCGTTCGAGACGGCTCTCGTGGCTCGCTGGCCCAATGTCGTTCCCGATCCAGCAGCAGATCCACAAGGACGCGTGCATCGCGGCCTCGGCATGCAGCCTCCTGACCTGGCTCCAGAAGCAGGCCCCAACGCAACAGGCTCTGGACCCGCTGATTCAGGAAGGGATGCGGGCAGGGAACAACGGCTTCGACTCGCTGCAGGCCGCCCTCGCTACCCTTCGCTCGTCATCGAGCGCACAGCGGTTCACTCCGGTGGACCCGGCAGCCTGGGCATCGGCGACGCCGAGCGCGGCCGCGGGTTTTCTCATCTCCCACGGGGTGAATCTGCCCAGCGGGATCCGCGCTGCGCACATCACTGTCGTTTTCTTCGACACCGGGAGTTGGCATCAGGCGGATCCCGGCACCGCATCGGTTCGTGCCATCACGCTTGCTCAGCTTCAGCCGGACTATGCCGGCGACCTCGCCATCATCATCTGACCGTGGCTATACGACCGCGAGCGTCGTGGACCGGCAGAGCCCGTGGTACGGCGGGAAGCCGATCCCGACCTCGTTCAAGGCGCCGTCGCTGGCGAGCGCACGGAAGTCGCCGCGATCGTCCCGGGTGCCCATCGCCGAGCGCGTGACCTCGGCGAGGTCGGTCCGACCGCCGCCGCCGTCCACGTAGAGCCGGGTTCGGCCAGTCTCGCGGTCCTGGGCCTCGCGGACCCACGGCATCGCCTGCTTGATGGCCTCGGGGTCCTCGAGCTGCTCGATGCGGTCGAAGCGCCGGAGGGCGTCGGCGACCGAGAAGGTCTTGCCGTGCAGGTAGCGGCAGATGTTCGTGGTCTGCTCGTCGAGCACCGCCTCGATGCGGTACTGCCGGATGCCCGCCTCGGCGTAGCTGCTCATCTGCGCGTAGGAGCGGCCCTGCGCGATGAACGAGGCGGCGACCGTCTCCCAGTAGAACGGGGCGCGTTCGACGAGCGCGGCGCGGGCGGCCTGCTCCAGCGCCTCGGCGATGTCGTCTCGCCCGAGGCCTTCATCGAGCCCGCCGGCGACGATGCGACGAGCCTCCTCGCCGAAGCCCTCGATGCGGCGGCCGTACTCGTCGCGGACGAAGTTGCCCTGGGAGATGGTCACGTGAGCGACGACGCGTCGATCGACGGCGTTGAACTCGGCGCCGATCGCCAGCCGCTGTCCCCGCCGGGCGTCGGTGCGGGTGGCGGCTACCACCTCCTGCGCGGCGTCGTTGAACGGCGCCTCGATGCGCGCAGGCACGATCGCCGTGGCGCGGCCCGCTGCGGCCATCGCCTCGGCGACCAGGCGCCGTCTCTCGGCGGCGGTCGTGCGCGCCCAATCGACGTCCAGGACGGCGATCGCCTCGCGCACGGCGTCGACATCCGCACGCCCGGTGGCGCGCCGGAGCTGGGCGGCCAGGAGCGCCACGGCGCGATCGAACCCGGCGCGGGTGCCGAGGTTCATGGCCTTGGCCACGGGGAGCCGGAGGAAGCGCTCGACGAGCTCGTCGGCGGCGACGCGGGCCGCGTGGACGACGAGGAACCGATCAGCGGAAGCGGATGTGCCGCACATCGGCGTCCTCCTCGAGCCGCAGCTCGCCGTGGACCACGTGCATCAGCACGCGGCAGAATGTGCAGCGCAGTGCCTTCGAGAACGTCAGGTCGTCGGGCGCGTCGCCTTCGTCGATGTCGAGCCCATCGTTGCCGGCGAGCGCGGGCGTGTTGAACCCGCAGCGCAGGCAGCAGACGTGGTAGCCGACGAGGAGGTTCGTGCGGTCCTGCGGGACGCGGCGGATCTCGCCGCGCTCGAGGCGACACGGACGCTTGGCCGAGGGGACCAGCTTCACGGCCCACCTCCGACGACGAGCGGGGCTCGCCGCCTGGCGCGCACCTCGACGCCCGCCTCCGTGGGTGAGAACACGACGTCGTGCGACGCCGCGCAGCGATCGCAGAGCGCGAAGACCAACTGGCCGTTGCGCCAGAGCGTGGTGGTCTCGTCGAGCCCCGCGTGGCGCTGGCACATGCGGCAGGCGATGACGCCGCGCTCGGCGTCGAGCTGCGCCTGCTGTACCCACGCGCGGTGGTGCTCAGGGCGCATCGCGCACCTCGCCGAACCACGCGTCGAACTCCTCGCGCGGGACCTTCACACGCTCCGTCTCCAGGTACCGTCGCGCGAGGTCGAGGCGCCCCGTGGCGAGCCGGTCCTCCTCGGCACGGAGGTCTTCGCGCAGGGCGAGGAGCTGCTTCGCGCTCGGCAACAGCGCCTCGGGATTCACCGCCTTCGGCTTCAGGTCCTCCACGCCGGTCTGAATGCCCGCGAGCGTCAGGGTGATGGGGCGCTTGGTCCAGTCGTCGCCGATCTTCCTGAACTCGCGGTTGAAGATGTCGCCCGCGAGCAGGCGCCCCTCCTCGGGCGTGAGCACGCCGACGCGCACGAGCCGCTCCACCATCTCGGTCATGCGCTCGGGGTCGCGCGTCACCGGCGTCTGCGAGCGGAAGCGCCAGAAGCGGATGCCCATGTCCGCGAGGAGCTTGCGGTTGATGAGGAAATCGAACTCGTCGCGCTCGGGCTGGAAGACCTGGTCCTCGGCGAAGCGGAGCGCGCTCTCGGCGGTCGCGCGGTTGAAGTCCTTGCTCTCGCCGCGCAAGAGGCGCGGCAGACGGAAGGCGCTGCCGACCTTGTCGATGTTGCGCTCGTCGTAGACCTGAAAGAGCGCGTCTTGCTGCTGCGCGTCGGTGAGCGGGCGCAGCTCGATCTTCGCGCGGCCGCCGTCACCGGTGCCCGCGCCGTCCGCCTCGAGGATGAGAATCTTGTGGAAGTTCGCCTTCCCCTTGAGGTTCTCCTCGATGAAGCGCTCGATGCGCGGCACCGATGCCTCGGAGATGCGTCCGCCCGACACGAGGAGCGCCATCGGCGGCACCGACTTGTTCTCGAAGTAGAGGAAGTTGACCTCCTCCATCTGCCGCGAGCCGAGAACACAGAGCAGCGTGCCCACCCAGCGCGGCACGCCGTAGGGCGAGCGCGGCGAGTGGATGGCGAAGTGGAGCAGCTCCGTCGCGGGGCCGTCGTCGGGCTTGGCAGCCTTGAGGGCGGCGATATCGTCGAAGACGCGGCCCGTCGAGCGCGAGACGACGCGCGGATCGCCGAACGACTTGAAGTACACGCACTCGGTGGATTGCACCTGCACGTAGCGCCGCATGCGGCGGCGCGAACGCACGGTGTCGAAGCTCACGGGCGAGACGCGTGCTCGCTCGGTGACTTCCACCGCCTCGCGATCGAGCGGGAGCAGCCGCACGGTGTAGGACGGCACGTAGACGAGCCTCGCCAGGTCGCCCTTGCCGTCGCGAAGCACCTCCCAGAAGGCGTTGCCCGTGACCTCGAGGTCCTGGCGCGTGCGGCGCCGCAGATCGACGAAGCTGTGGTCGAAGCAGGCGAAGTCGAAGAAGGCATCGAGCCTTGCCCGCTCGACGCGCGCGGCCTGGCGCAGCTCGGTGAAGCGTGCGGAGACCTCCTCGGCGCTCGGCGTCGTAGACATGCCCTCGGGAAGCGTGCGTGCTTCGCGGGCGGCAAGCCGCTCGAGCGTGATCGCGTCGGCCACCTTCGAGCGCGCGTCCTCGGCATCGAAGTCGATGACGGCGTCGAAGCGGTAGCCGTTGCCGTCGATGTTGGTGGCGTAGGCGTCGACGTTCTGGCGCAGCGAGTTCGAGTGCTCGACCAGGAGACACAGCGTCTCGGGGTCGTAGGGCGGGATGAGCGCGCCGGCCGAGGTGAACGCGGCGGCGGTGTCCTCCCCGGCGGGGCGGCTCGCGGGGTCTTGCACCGTGGCGCCGACGACGTGGGCCTTGAGGATGGTCTGCAGCCGCTCGTCGGCGGCGTGGATCGCGGCGGGCGTCGTCACCGCGCGGCCTCCGCGTACGCGACGAGCCCGGTGGGCGTGAACGACACCGCGCGCACCCGCAGCCCGCGCTTCGCGATCGCCTCGTGCGCGGCGGCGAGGAGGGCGTCGTCGCTCGCGGCCTCGAGCTCGACGTCAGGCCCGAGCTCGGGCGGGGCGCCAGCGGCCTTGCCGGCCGGGATGACGAAGAGCTTGAGGGTGCGGCGCATGGTGGACCTCGCAGGACAAAGGAGGCGAGGCGCTTGGCCAGCCTGCGAGGAGGCAGTCCACCTGGGTACCGAGCATCTGGACCGCGCGCCTCGCCTCCGGGAAGGGCAAAGCCTCCCGGCGCTTGAAGCGGGGACAGGCATCGGCGGCGCGAGGTACTCTGCAAGGAATGAGCGCAATTCCGTCGTCGCTGACCAGAGCGCACGTCGAGGCCGCGATCGCGCGGATCGATCGCGAGGGGGTACCTCCCCGGCGGGAGTCGACGAAGTTCCAGCTCGTCATCGACGGGCGGTGCTATCCGCCGAAGTACGTGATCTCGCTGGCGGCTTCGCACGCGACCGGCCGCGAGCTGCGCCCCAAGAGTTCTCGGGCGGCGACGAGACGAACAGCGTGCTCCAGTCGCTCGGCTTCACGATCGTTGGGCCCGGACTGCCTGCTCCGAAGGCCGTTGTCCAGCCGAAGCCTGCCGTGACGAAGCCGACCGTCGTGAAGCCGAAGGCGGCGCAGGCGACCGCACCGAAGCCCAAGGCCGAGGCCTGGCCACGCGCCGCGACGAACGGGGCGGCGTCCATCGTCCGGGTCGTCGTGCAGGGGCGACCGGCCTCGTCTCCGCGAGCAGCAAGGGAGATGCTGCTCGAGGCCTTCGCGAGGTGGCCTTCGTCCGGCCGCGCCAAGTTCACCATTACACCCGGTGGCTTCGTCGTCGGCGATTTCCCCTCGCGGTGGTCCGGGGGGCTGGCGTGGGAGTCGTCGGCGAAGGATCTAGATTCGCTTGTGCGCGTCGCGAAGCCCCTCGTCGATGCGTGCGTGACGAAGAAGGTGCTCGCCGCTGCCAAGGCCCGGACACGCGTCCTCACGATCGGCGTGGACCTCATGAGCGACGCCGAGCACGCCGAGCTCGTCGCGGTGATCGACTGCGACTCCGGCGAGATCGTGCGCTGGACCGGGAAGTCCTACCCGACCGGCGGCCAAGAGGCGCTGCTCGTTCAGGTTGCCGACATCGAGTCGCACCTGCTCGAGATCGCGGATGAGAAGGCGCTCGTCCTCGGCTGTCACGACCTCAACATGTTCAGCGCCCGCGCGCGTGCGAACCAGAGCCCCCATGGCATTCGCCGCCAGCGCTGCGACGCGATGGCGGAGGCCACGGCGCGCTTCAGGCCGACTGTGGTGTTGCAGCACCCGCACAGCACCGACTCGGCGAACATCTGGCGCATGCCATGGGCTTGCCTCGCCCGCGACTACCCGAGCGTGCGCACCTACGCGTCGGGCATCGGCTACTTCAACTGGAACGGTCCAGCACGACGACCGCTCCGAGAGGTGCTCGCCGGGACGCGAAGCGAGTCTGGCGTCTCCGACGTCGTGGTGAAGACCCGTTAGCCCAGCACCCGTACGCCGATCTCACCGATGCGCGGGCCCGTCGTCATCCGCTCCTTCTGGCAGGCGAGCGCCACCGCCCAGAACTTGTCGGCGTGGCCGCGCGCGTTGCGCTCGGCGTCGAAGCTGACCTTGCCCGAGGGGAGCACGCGGCGCTTGATGGCGTGGACCTGGCCGACCAGCTCGCGATCACGGGGCAACGTCACGTCGCGGCGCTGGAGCAGGATCTTGAAGTCCGTGGCCCAGCGCTCCTTCGCCTCGTTGGTGAAGTTCTCGCCGACGACCTGCGGGAAGTCGCGCGACAGGTTCTCGGCGAGGTTCATGCCGATGCCGCTCCGGTCGATGGAGAGCCGCGCGACGGGCAGCGTGCCCAGCAGGCGCCGGAGCTCGGCCTCCTGCTCGGCGAACGGGGTCCCCTCGAAGGTCCGCAGCATTCGCGCGGTGAAGCGACCCTCGATCTCCTCGAACACCGCCAGCTCCGAGCGGTCCCGCGTGCGGCCGACGTCGAAGCCCGCGACGATGCGCCCCTCGGGCGCGCGCACGCTGGTGGGCTCGTCGTAGAGCACCAGCTCGTCGTTCGTGCACGGGAGGATCAGCTCGTAGGGGAAGAAGCTGTACGTCTCGTCGACGAACTTGCCCTCGAACTCCTGCTGGAAGTCCTCGATGGGCAGCGAGTCGAACTGCTCGATGAGCGTGGGCCGCCCGAAGCGCTCGACACGCTCCTCCGTAGGCAGGTCGAGGGCGAGCTGCGACGCGGCCTTCACGTCGGTGGTGAAGAAGCGGCACAGCCACCAGGGCACGTGTTGCCGCGTGTGGTGCGGGTACTTGCGCAGCTCCTCGTTGGCGATCTCCCAGAAGATGCCGCGCCGACCGAGCGGCGTGCTGCACCCTGTGAGCTGCCCGTTGCTGCGGAGGATGAGCGCCGTCGAGCCCCGGTACACCTCGCGGTCGTTCACGTAGTGCGCGAGCTCGTCGAGGTAGACGTCGCCCTTCTTGCCGCGCGGCGCCTTTGACGGGTGCGAGAGGATTCGCGAGAGCCGCTTGGTCGCGCCGTTCGACTCGAACGCCAGCTCCGTCTTCGAGTCGACGACGAGCCGCTTCTGGTACGCGAGTGGCAGCTCCTCGTGGAGCTGGCGCGCGGTGAGCACCTTCTCCTTCGCGTCGTCCATGTTGTAGCTGACGAAGACCGCCGTGTGCTTCGAGCGCAGATGACACCGGGCGAGCGCCTCGAGCGCGAAGAGGAACGAGAAGCCGACCTGGCGGCTCTTGTTGACCCACCGGAACCGCGAGCGGTTGGTGAGGAACTCGCGCTGGTACGCCTCGAGGACGACGGGCTCGTCGTCGTAGGCCATCAGCGCCGCGACGAAGCCCGGCTCCGTCATCAACCACTGCTGGAACTCCTCCTCGGTGCGTTTGACGATCCCGAGCGTCATGCCGCCCTCCGGGACGTCGCGAGCGACCTTGCCTTCCTCGCGAACGGAAGCCTGTATGGGTCGCAAGGAGAGCGCCCATGACCGCCTACGCCGACACCATCTCGCGCCCCGTGAAGACGCTGACCGAGGCCGAGCCGCGCGCGCTGCTCAAGGTCACCGGCCAACACGTCGACGGCTTCCGGGACCACGTCATCTTCAGCCTCGCGATGGGCACGGGACTGCGCGAGCACGAGCTCCTCGCGCTCGACGTCGGCGACGTGTTCGACGACGCCGGACGCGCCAAGCGCCGCGTCGCCCTGCGCGTGTTCAAGCGATCCGCGAAGGAGCCAGTCGCCCAGGAGGTGTTGCTGCCCGACACCGTGCGCGCCAAGCTCGAGCGGCTCCTCACGACGCGCAAGCGCGCGGGCGAGACCATCACGCCCGCCACGCCGGTCTTCGTGAGCCGCCTCGGACGACGGCTCTCGGCGCGCCAGCTCCGGCACCTCTTCGCGGTCTGGCAGGAGCGCGCCGGCTTCGAACGCCACGTGGGGTTTCACACGCTGCGCCACCACGCCTGCAGCGCCGTCTACCGGCAGTCGAAGGACCTCCGGCTCACGCAGAAGTTCGCGCGCCACAAGTCGGTGGTGACGACCAGCATCTACACGCACCCCACGGACGACGAGCTGCTCCGGGCGGTCCAGGGGCTCGTCTGCTGAGCCCGCGCCGCGCCCGCGACCCACTTGCCGAACAGAACCGAACGCGCGCGCCTGCTCGGCTTCTTGTTCGGCGCTCGGTTTCGAATCGCAGGGCTGCTCGGTTTCCCAAAACTGACCCACTCGGAAACGGCCCCAGGCACCCTTGGGCGGGCGCGCGGCGCCACGAAAAACGGACCCCTCCCCCCCTTCGGCAGGTTGTAGGCATGCGGAGGCCCATGCCGGCGTGCCGACGCCGTGGGCCGGCATGGTAGGCGTGCTCCGCGAGGGCGCGCGCCGACCGCCGCTAAGAGAGAAAAGCGGCGGTTCGCGCCCAGCGCAGCGCGCGTTCTCGGGGACTTCGAGCGCCTCGAACGAGCCGATCTCGGGGAGCCGTACCGCCGCTTTCCGTGGATCGGCGCCGTGGTCGCGCGCGAGGCCCGGCTCGGCAGCGCCGTCTTGGCGCGCGTGGCTGCCTGCGTGTTCTCGCGCGCGCAGAGGTGAGCTCGTCGTGCTCGAGCGCTCGAAGCTGGGCGGCAGCGTAAGGCCGCGGAATCCCGGGGTCGGCGCGAGGGGCGCGTGTTCTTCCGGCCCGCTGTGGGCCTCGTGGGCGCCCGTCTGCGAGGCTCTGCTGGTCGCATCGTCCTGGCCGCGTGGGCGCGCGGCTGCGCGGGGGGCGATCATCCCTCGTCCTCCTCGCCGTTCGCGCCACGTGGGCCAACGTCGGCGCCGTCGTGCGCGCCCAGCGCTGCTTCGACGGCAGCGGCCGCCCCGAGCACCTGGTTCTCGATCAGCTCAGCGTCGTCCGGGTCTGCGCCCATCTGCTCCGCGAGCTCGCGGGCGAGGTTCACGAGGCGGCGCACCTCGTCGCGCAGGTGCTGGGACAGGTTCGGTTCCGCCGCGCCGTCCCGAATCGAACGGGAGGGGGGCAACCGAACACCGCCGAGGCTGTTCGATTTCCCGTGCTCGGTTTCGACCGCCTCACCGCGCACGTCGATGATGCCAGCCATCGCGGGCGTCGAGGACTCGAGGTCGCGCATGTAGCGCTCGTGCCTCTCCGACAGCACCTCGAGCGAGAGCATGTGGCGGATCTCCTGCCGCGAGTCGGCGCCGCCTTCGAGGAACGACTTGAGCCGGATGAGCGTGTTGACGTCGGCGGGGCTGTCGGTGCGGACGCGGCCTTCCTTGAGCGCCTCCCTGAACTTGATGAGGAACTCGTCAATGAGCGCGAGCATCTCGGCGACCGTGATCGCCTCGGCCGTCGCGCGTGCCTCGATGATCTTCTCGTCGCGGCGTGCCTCGATGCGGTGCTCGCCGTACTTGCGGCGGTGCATCGTGTTGTGGCTCTTGGCGTAGTCGGCGATGACGCTCGGGGCGACGCCGTACTTCTCGGCCAGCTCGCGGTACGTCGGGTAGACGGTGTTCGACGTGCCGTCGTCGTTCATCGACACCTCGCCGAAGACGAGCAGGCGATCCAGCTCCGCGAACGGGATGAC
>SXGR01350680.1_pt1 | contig 46487 bp, 32 predicted proteins | sample 3174711 | NCBI WGS metagenome assembly SXGR01 (sample SAMN11356860, study PRJNA531348) | freshwater metagenome | isolation source: freshwater sample F1-60 | place: China: Fuxian Lake, Yuxi | collected 2017-12-25
CTGCGCCAAGAGATCGCCGCCTGGACCCGGCGTCGCAATCAGCCCTCTTCCAAAATCAACTGGCGTTTCACCACCGACGATGCCCGCGTCAAACTCAAGAAACTTTACCCCTCATTTGATGACTGACGGAGTACTAGGCTGCCTGATTGGTCTGGCCGTCGGCGATGCGCTGGGGACCACGCTTGAATTTCAAACGCCAGGAAGCTTCGCCCCACTTGCAGAGATGGTTGGGGGAGGCCCGTTCGATTTGAAGCCCGGCCAGTGGACAGATGACACATCCATGGCTCTTTGCCTGGCTGCAAGTCTCGTGGAGACTGGAACCTTTGATCTTGTTGATCAGTTGGAGCGTTACTCTCGCTGGCGTCGCGCCGGTTACATGAGCAGCAACGGGGTGTGTTTCGATGTTGGGCTGACGGTCACAATTGCCCTGAACAGGTTTCGCGACACGGGCGACCCTTACTCCGGCCCCACAGATGCCGATCGAGCCGGCAATGGATCGATCATGCGGCTGGCACCCGTTCCAATGCGCTACTTCCGGCAACCGGCGGAAGCCGTCGAAAAATCCGCCGAAAGCTCACGCACAACACACGGAGCACAAACAGCCGTGGATGGCTGCCGTTACCTTGGAGCCTTGATCGTCGGCGCCCTGACGGGCGCAAGAAAGCAGGAGTTGCTCGCGGATCACTTTGCACCCTGCCCTGACTTTTGGCGTTCCAACCCCCTGACACCGGAAATAGATGAAATCGCGAAGGGATCGTTCCGACGGCGACAACCTCCGGAGATTCGCGGCGGAGGTTACGTGGTGGAGTCGTTGGAGGCGGCACTGTGGTCCTTCCATCGCTCGGAATCTTTTGAGCATGGTTGCCTTCTGGCGGTAAACCTCGGCGGCGATGCGGACACCACGGGTGCAGTGTACGGGCAGTTAGCCGGGGCGTTTTATGGTATCAACGGAATTCCCGCGAGGTGGATGGGAAAGCTGGCTCATCTGGACTTGATTTATGATTTGGCCAGGAAGCTTCAACGGCAAGCCCTTGGTGCTTGATGCTGTCATACTCTACCGCTGAATCACCCGGTAGAAGCGTGAGCTAAATGCTGTGGCGTTTGGGTCGGTGAAACTGACTCGAACTTCTGGTGCCACAAGTGAAGAGACCGGCGCCCATTGGATAAGATCGCTCGAGACGAAGAGCTCGTACGTTCTGCCTGGCACACCGCGCATGAGCAGTCGAAGGGTTCCATCGGACTGAGTCGTCACTGACTCGATCTTCGGAGCTTCATCGGACAGTCCGCCCGTGACAGTGATGGAGACTTTCGCCATCTGACTGTATGCATGTTGATCCCAAACCTTGTAGGTGAATTCGTCCTGCCCCACGAAATCCAGCGCCGGCATGTAGGTGAAGGTCGTGCCGCGTCCGAAAAGCCGGCCATGCTTGGGACCTTTCAGAATGGGTGACGCCAGTGGATCGGAATCTTCGTCGGTCACGCTGAGGAGAATGACGCTCGAAGTGTTTCGTTCGATGGTCACGGTTTGATTGGTGGTGACTGCGGGATGATTGAAGTAGTCCACGGCGATCAGCACGAAACCCGGGTCGCTTTCCAAAAGACCGTCAGACGCCTTGAAGCTGAAACGATCCGGACCGACAAAGTCCGGTTCGGGTGTGTAGGTGAGATGCGGGGGCATTCCCGACAAGGTGCCATTCGCCGGCTGGGACAGGACGGCGAATGTGAGAGCATTTGCCTCCTTGTCCGTGGCACGAAGCTCGATGGGAGTGGAAGCGCCCACTCGCGCACGAATCGAAATGTCGTCGATCACCGGGGCAGAATTCTCGTTCGTGACCCGGATGCGAACTGTGGCGGGAGTCGCTCCACCAGCGCCGTCGGAAGCTTCGACGGAGAAGGAATCGTCGCCCAGAAACCCTGGTTTGGGCTGGTAAAGGTAGCTGCCTCCTTCACCGCCAATTGACCCGTGGCCCGGCGGCAAGATGATCTGAATCGTCACGGCATCACCATCCAGATCGGACGCCTTCAAGACCACATTCAGGGCCTGATCAACGCTCGTTATCAACTGCTGATCCGGGATGGCCGGCGGATTGTTGACATCGAGCACGGTGATGTTGATGAAGATTTCGCGGCTGTCGGCGTTTCCGTCACTGGCGATGTAGGTGACGCGATCACTGCCAACAAAGTTCTTCCTCGGAGTGTAACTGGCCACGGCTGGATAGGTGAAGAGTTCTCCATGCTCCGGTCCCGTCTTCACGCGATAGGTGATTGAGTCCTTCTCCACGTCCTCCGATGTGTAGGTGATCTCCAGCGTGGCATTGCGGTTCACCGTGAAGTTTTGGTCCGGGTTATCCGGCGGGTCATTGACCGGTTTCACAAGGATGTTGCACGCCGCGACGGCCTTTTCTCCCGATGGGTCGGCAACCGTGTAGGAGAAGGTGACCGAGCCGGAGTAATTCGTGGGCGGCGAGTAAATGAACTTTCCTCCTCCCGCACGCTGAAGTTCTCCGGTTTCCGGCTGCCTGAACGAGATAATCGAAATCGCATCGCCATCCACGTCGATGTCATTCGCAAGGACGTCAATGGTCACGGGCGTGTCCTCGTCGGTGACGATGTAGTCCGTGGCGGGCGCCGGCGCGTCGTTCAGCGGGCTCACCAAAACTTTGACGACCCCGATGGCGATGCCTCCACTGCCGTTTCCAATGGTGTAAGTGAACTCGTCCTCGCCGTTTGCGTCCGGATTGGGCGTGTAAACAATTTTATCCGCTGCCTCACGTTTCGCCTTGCCCAAGCGTGGATTGCTCACGTTCAGAACCGCCAGTTGCCGGCCTTCAGGATCGGTGTCGTTGCTCAGTGGCAGGATTTCAACAGAAGCATCCTCGATCGTCGCCGCGTGATCCTCGCTGGCTGTGGGCGGAACGTATCCATCCCGAATCGTATAAGTCACGGAAGCTTCGCTTCGAAGCCCACCGGGATCTGTAACGGCGACACGCAAGATTTCCGAACCTGTCCAAGTTGCGGAAACCCGCTCGACTTTGAGTATTCGCTCAGAGCTGATGCTCGCCGTGAGCTCTGAATTGCCTGCCACGGTCCAGTTGAGTTCGCGCGAACGGTTGTCGGGATCTTCGACAAAACCGTCGAGTGGAATAGTGACAAAATTTCCTCCCACCGAAATCGTCTGGTCGGGAATCAACGTAATGACTGGCGGCTGATTCGTGTGTTTCGGCTCGGAATAGCGGCCTGAATGCCGGGCATCGCCCTGGAGCATCGGCCAGGGAGTTTGACTGCTTTTGAACGAAGCATCGAGTTCCCATACATAAATACTGCCGCGCGCTTTCCGGAAACCGGCGTCGCCAAGAAGCCCATAAGCGCGGTCATGAACCGAGGTGGCGACGAGATCCAGCCTGCCGTCTTGATCGATGTCCGCAAGCGTCACGGTGGCGGCCTTGTGCCATGCGCCACCAGAACCTTCCATTACGAGCGACGGGCGCTTTGGATTCAGCCGGATGGGATGTCCGGAGCCATTCCAGGCGCTGACGCCACCAATGTTCGACGTATCACCGACTGTGAAGGCCAGATAAAGATAACCCGGCGAAGCGATGGCGACATCCGGTTCGCCATCGTCATCCAAATCGCCGATCACAGGGCTGGTGCGGACTGAGGAACTGCTTATCGGCCCGACCGGCCATCCCTCCAGCTCAAAACCCCAATGCTTCATCACGTGAAGCTTCTCGCTCGACCGGCCCAACACGCAGATCTCCAGCGATCCGTCGCCGTCCAGATCACCGAGCGCCGGCGGGCTGCTGAAGGATTCGCCCTGTAGCATAGGCCAGCCGGGAAACGCCTTGCCTGTCTGGTCGAAAACGTAGAGCGCGCTTGATGCGCCCTTGGTCCTGCCATCGTAAGTGCCGATGACAATCTCCGGAGTTCCATCCCTGTCGAGGTCGCCGATGACCGCTGATGAGACGATCTGGCCATCAACAGGCGCGACCCACAGCGGTCCAGACAGCATCGCAAGGCTGAACGCCGCGAGTGAACGGCAGCCTTGCGGCACCACAATTTCCACTCCGGGTTCTCCATCCAGGTTCTCCACGGCGGGAAAAATTCGCCCGGCGTCCATCTCGACATCACACGATTCGATATCCCACTTCCCAATCAACCTCCCCTGCCCGTCCAGCACGATGAGTTGACGCATTTCATTGCCCGCCCGATCCACGGTTCCGTGTGAGTATCCGATCAAGTCGTTCAGGCCATCGCCGTTGACATCGGCGATGGTTTTGCCCAGCCCACCGGCCTCCAGCTTCACCGGCCATTGGCCGCCGAGCGGTGTTCCATCACTGCGAAAAGCGAAAAGTTGTTTTGCCTCTCCAACATCCACGAAGATTTCCATCTGCCCGTCTCCATCGATGTCGCCGACCACAGGGACATCCCAGTAAGGCTCGCCCGATGCGAGATCACTCGTCCAACGCAATGAGCCGTCCGGGTTGTAGGCGAGCAGGCGGGCAATCTTTCCGTCGATGTTGCCGGGATCAACCAGCAGCAACGTCTGCCGACCATCGCCATCCAGATCGGCAACGGTGATTTGCTTCCAATCATTGGTCACAAGACCGCCCGTGATCGGAAGGTATTGAGGCCAGCCGCGCTTCAAGCGCGAATCCAAATAGAGATTGCGGACAAAATGCTCCCCGGCTGGTTTGCCGTTCGCCGTGGCCGAAAGCCGCAACGTGTAGAACTGATCCGCATCCACCGCCGACGTGTCCCAAGTGGCGAGGAGCCCATCCAAAACATCCTGAGAACCATCCGCAGCGAGACGGATTCCAATGGCGGACCAACTCGTGGGCTCCGGACCTTTCCCGTATTCAACGCGGTAGCTACGATGATTGCCAAAGCATGAACCGCGGATTTCGAGCGCGTCTCCCGCGCGAAATACATCGTTCGGCAGTGGGAAATCAACATGCACGTTGCTGACGCTGACGGCAGCCCGGTCGCTCGAAACCTGGCCCATCGTATTGGTCGCGGTGATGCGGAACGTGTAAAGCCCCTCGTCAAGCTCGGCGGTGGCAAACCGGTCGAGCAACACGCCGCCGGTGGGTGGCGATGCCGCGGAGGTCAACTTTGTCCATTGGGAGGGAGCGGCCACGCTTGAGTATTCGAGTGTGTAGCCGGCCAGGTTCGTGCCCGAGGCCGAGCCTCGCAATGACGTGATGCCACGCAAGCTGGCTGGAAGGTCCAACTGAACAAATGGGAGCGGAGCATCGACCAGCAGAGCCTTGCGGGCATTGAGCCTTCCGGAGCCCATAGACTTGTCCGTCTTGAGCGGATCGACGGCATTTCGAAGGATGTTGGCGACATCGCGATTCGAGAACTCTGGATGATTCGCAAGGACAAGCGCGGCGACGCCCGTCACATGCGGCGCTGCCATGGATGTTCCACTGAAGTACTCGTACCGGGAATCCGGCATCGTCGATAATATGAACTCCCCCGGCGCGGCCAGATCCACACGCGCTCCATAGTTGGAGAATCGCGGACGCTGGTCCTTGCGATCCGTCGCCGCAACGGAGACTACGTGATCGAACGCCGCCGGAAAAACCGTGGCATCCGTGTTCTCATTTCCAGCAGCCGCAATGAAGAGCGTACCAGCATTGATCGCGGCGGCCACGGCTTCCTCCAAGGCGTGGCTGGGATCATCCTGCCCCCAACTGGCATTGATGATTTGTGCGCCGTTCGCCACGGCGTAATGGATTGCCTCGATTGTGTCGCTGGTGGTTGCATTGCCGGTGTCATCGAACGCCTTGATCGCCATCATTGTGACTTCCCAGCACACACCGGCGACTCCGACACGATTATTGCCCGTGGCGCCAATGATGCCAGCCACGTGGGTGCCGTGGCTGTGGTCGTCAAACGGGTCCCCATCCCGCGAAACGAAATCGAAGCCGTGCACGTCATCGATGAAACTGTTGCCATCGTCATCGAAGCCGTTTCCTGGAATGTCATCATTCACCCAGAGGTTCGCGACCAGATCGGGATGAAAGTAGTCGATGCCCGTGTCAATCACAGCGACCTTCACCCTCCGACTGCCAATGCCACGTTTCCAAGCCTCGGTGGCACTGATGTCCGCTCCGGTCGTCCCCTCACTCTCCCCCGAATTGCGGAAGTTCCATAATTTATCAAACTCGAAGTCATTCGGAATCCGCCCCGAGTCCCTCGTCCCGAGGATATGAACCCGTGAATTGGGCTCGGCGTAGAGCACATCTGGGCGCCGGTTCATCCGGGCGATGGCCGTGTTCATCGCCACATCGTCCTTCAACGTCACCACGGCAAGGTGATCCAGATAGGACGCTTCTTTACCGTGGGCCTGCAGCGCAATGCGCTTGTTTCCATGCCCCAGCATCCGCACGTCAGAGGCGATTGTCTCCAAGCCCGCCGGACGTGAGTTCTGTGTCAGTGGAGAACGAAACCGAACGATGATCTGGCTTGGAGCATCCGGAGCCGCTTTTGCCTGCCAGATTCGCGGTGTCTTGGAGTTGGAGTGAGGATCGGGAGATAACACACCCAAGCGCGTCCCTACCGGTTCAGCGCCGAGGACTGACGAGCACGCCAACGCGCCGATCCCGAGGGATGCCACAAACAATTCGAAGCGTCTGCCGACCTCCTTGACAATTTCCGCAATGCTTAACACGCGATAATGCTAAATCTGCTTCCAAACCAAGCAAACCTCGGGCCGCGCTCACTGGCTTGAACTCGCGGAAAGGTAACGTTGGTTGCGCTCTTTGCAATGGCTGGAGCTGGGTTGTGATGATGATGGGCTGGGAGTCCGCCATGTCTTGGACTGCGCCAGTCCCCTGCCTGCGCCGCTGACGTCGCGGCAGGCAGGTCTGGCGCTTTGACTGTGGGGATGGAGGAACCAGGCGCGAAGTTTCGTCTTCGGGTTGGTCACACTCGTGGCAAAAGCGGTAGCCGCCGTCGCGCCGAAGCGGCGTTATGGCGCGCCGCGGAGGCGGAAGGGCTACCGCAGTCCAAGACGCTTCGCGAGCTTCAGGGGTTGGTTGCACATGAAGCGTGGTCCCGCGAGCGAGCGCACCAGAGCGGCGGTTCCCGCCGCAGTCCCAGAGCCTTCGGCTTTCACTCGAGGCGTCCGGTGCTTCAAGCCGAAGGCTCTGGACTGCTGTGAGCATCACAGCTTTTTTTCGGGATCACGCCTTCGTGCGCCTATCGCTCCACTCGCCCTTTGCCCTGCGCAGCTTGCTGCCGGATGAACTCGTCGAAGTGAACCTTGACCGTCACTTGCGTCGCGCCGCTAGGTTCAGGCTCGTCCTCGACGGATTTCAACATCAGCAACCGATCTCCCTCCGCGTCCGTGAACGCCTCGTAGTTGGGGCCAGGGTCGAGACCCGAAGATCTGAATCGGCCCGTGGCAAATACAACGGGTGCGTCCAATTCCAGCGGCTCAAATGATTTGACCTCCCTCACCATGATTTCCTTGTTAGCGAGGTAGTACAGCTTGCTGCCATCGCGGGACCAGACGGGATGGGATCCGCCGTTCTTCGAAATCTGAATGGGCAGGCCGCCTTCGGAAATCCGGCGCACGTATGCTTCAAAGCGATCGCCTATGTCGGCAGTATAGGCCAGCCAGCGACCATCCGGTGAGAACCGGGGTCCCGCCTCGTTGGCAGGCGTATTCGCAAACGGCCGCGCTTCGTCCGCCGATTTCAGGTCCTTGAGCAGGATGTCTCCCGGGTAGCCACGCACCAGGGCGAGGAATCGTCCATCGGGAGAAATGGCGTGTGCTCGGATGTTGTCTTCCTTCGCACGATAAATCTCTTCGGGCGTCGCTGTGGCATCGGCTCGCGCACGCAGGACCGTCAACTCACCACCGACTTCGCGGTTGAAGAATACATTTGTCCCATCGTAGGCAAACGCAGAGGTACGAGTCCCCGAATCGCCCGAGGCCAACTCAACGGCTTGTCCATCGGCAAGACCGACCCGCAGGCTCTTCCCCGCCGATGACGAACCGCGAGTCAGAATAGCGGACTTTCCGTCCGGTGCCAGGCGGGGCGCGCGGTAATCTCCCGCCGCCAGTGGCACAACCTCCGGGTCGGCACGATCTCGCACCCACACCAGTTGATAACGCGGGTCCAACTGGTGGCCCCGGCCGTAGATCAACGTCCCGTTGTCGGCGAGGGAGAACTGATGGCTCGCCACAGCCCAGTCGCGTCCCAAATCTTTGAGCAGCGAAACTTCAGGCCCGGTGAACTCCAGCTTCAGGGGATCGAACGCCCTGGCCCAGAGCACATCATCCCGGCCATACAACAGGTGGCCGGTGGCCGGGTAATAAAGAGGATTCAACGATCCCGTGAGGTCCAATTTCTTGCGCGCTTGCGTCGTCAAGTCCAGAGCTTCCAGCGAAACCACCTGATTCGTATGAGCCACCGTGAAGATCGCTCCCTTCGCTCCCGGCATGAAGCGCGGATGCCCCAAGAACCGCTCTCCCTTGTCTTTGTCCACCTTGAGAATCATGACCGGCGTACTGCCCTCTTTCGCCTCGACCACATAAATTCCCTCCGTGGTTGCCAAGAGGATTCGATTGTCCGGATTCCACTGCGCGCCAATAATCGGCGTTCCCACCTGGCCAATCTTTCGCGGCTTCCCACCCTGAAAGGAGAACACGTAGAGGTCACCCAGTGCGTTAAAGAATGCCAGACGATCGCTCTGTGGTGCGAACACTGGAGACCCCAGTGTTTTCACACTGTCCGGGATCAAAGTGAATTCGGGATCGTTGATTCGTTTCCAGTAGAGCCCAATGGCTCCATCCTTCCTCCCTAGGTAAACAACTTTGGAACAATCGGGTGAGATTACCACCGTGGAACCTAACCCACCCAACGTGGCCAGCGGCGCATCCGGATGAAGATTCAGCGTGTAGGTCTGGAGCGTCGGTTTCGCGCTGCTGCCCGTGTTGCTCCGCGACGAGCGCAATGCAAGAAGCGCGAAGGCAACCGCCGCTGCCGTCAGCACCCACGGCAATGCGGTGAGCCAGCCGCGCGACCGCTCGCGTCGCCCCGCGCTCTCGACCGCGGCGCCAGCCATCACCAGCGTCGAGGAACCGGGCTCGCCGAGGGCTTGTTCGAGATCGACGCGCGCATCGGCGATATCGTGCAGGCGGCGCTTGCGATCCTTTGCCAGACATTTGCGCAGGAGCAACTGGATGGTCGGCGGTAATTCTTTCGGCAGCGCGGTCCAGTCCGGCTCCTTGTGCAGCACCGCGCCGATCGAGTCGGTGGCCGTCTCGCCGCCGAACACCTTCTTGCCGGTCAGGCATTCGTAAAGCACGCAGCCGAAAGACCAGATGTCTGTGCGCTTATCGACGGGCTTGCCCTTGGCCTGCTCGGGGCTCATGTAGGCGGCGGTGCCGAGGATCGTGCCCGGCCTGGTGTTGTCGGCGAGCGCGGTCGGCGAATCTTCCAACGCCGAGGTCGGCGCGGCGGCAGGCTCGGTCTCCGCGAGTTTGGCCAGGCCGAAGTCGAGCACCTTGACCTTGCCCTCGGGCGTGAGCTTCACGTTGCCCGGCTTGAGATCGCGATGGATGATTCCCTTCTCATGCGCGGCTTCGAGCGCTTTGGCGATCTGTTCGCCCACTTCGAGCGCCTCCTCGACCGGCAAAGGACCGCGCCGGACGCGCTCGGCCAGCGTCTCGCCCTCGACGAGTTCGAGCACGAGCGCCTTGGCCTCGCCGGAATCTTCCAGTCCGTAGATGGCGGCGATGTTGGGATGATTGAGTGACGCGAGCACCTAGGCTTCGCGCGCAAACCGCGCCAGTCGTTCCTTGTTTCCGGCGAACGCGTCGAGCAGCAGCTTGATCGCGACGTCGCGCCCGAGCTTGGTGTCCGTGGCGCGATAGACCTCGCCCATCCCACCCGCGCCCAGCTTCCCGGTGACCCGATAATGTCCGATGATCTGTGGAGGCACGGGCGGAGAGTGCCGGGTTTCGAGGTCAGGTTCAAGGGGAGGGTTTGGGTGTGTGGCGAGGCGGAGTGTGATTAACAGTGGGTGAGGCAAGTGAAAGGTTGCGGCAGCGCCCGTTGTTTCCCTCTCCCAGCGGGAGAGGGATCAAGGGTGAGGGAGAATCCCCCAAGCGATGTAGCGTGTGGAATCGTTCCGGAGCACTTTGAAGTCGATGCATTCTCCCTCACCCCAGCCCTCTCCCGCTGGGAGAGGGAGTTGCCTTCGCAGCACAGAAACCATTTCAAAGCGCCATTTTTCCGAGCAAATACTACCGAGATCAAATTTATCCTCACTCGCTTTTAATCATACCCCAGCGAGCCGGACGCATCAGGCTTTTCCATTTCCATTCGCCTCGGTGGCCCGCTCCCGGAACAGCGCCGCCTGCTGACGGCGCACTCCATACGCTGGCGCGACCAACAATGCCCCATTCGAAGCCAACGCATGAAATCGCGCGAAGCGTATGGAGTGCGGCGCTCCCAAGCGCCGCTGTTTCCTCGCATCATCCGCCGAGGGGCTGATCACTCACAGGGAAAACGATCGTTTGCCGAGCCCCCCTCGGGGCTGTCGCTCACGGATTCGCCCTACCGCAGCACTCCCGAAAATGCGCACGCCGCGCGGCCTTGATCGGGCCGCGCGGCGTGGCTCTGAATCACGTTGGTTGGTTTACTTCTTCGCCGCGATGCCGAGTTCTTTTAGCTTCGCGACCACATCCGCTCCGTGCGAACCGGCTTTCACCGCCTCATCGATGAACAGGATTTTCCCGTCCTTGCCGATGTAGAAGGTCCGGCGTGCCGCGAATCCCTTGTCGTCCTTGACCACGCCATAAGCCAGCGCGGCCTGGCGGGTCGGATCGCTCAGGATCGGGTAGTCCAACCCGAGTGACTCGGCGAAGGCTTTGTTGCCCTTCTCGCCCTCCATCGGGTCGCAACTCGCGGTGAAGTACGCCACGTCGAATTTCCGAATTTCAGTGCCGCTCTCACGGAGCGACTTGCATTCGGCCGTTCAGCCACCGGTGAAGGCTTTGGGGAACCAGGCCAGCACCACGGCCTGTTTGCCTTTGTAGCTGGAGAGCTTGTGAGTTTTGCCGTCGCTGCCTTGCAGCGAGAAATCCGGCGCGGGTTTTCCGACGGCGGGTGCTTCCGCCGCCGTCACGCCCGTCGCCATCACGGCGAGTAATGCGAGCACGATGCTCACGAGGGTGATTGTGTTCATAATGTGTTTATGGGAGAGGTGATTCAGCGCCTGAGCGCGAATCGACAACATCACAAGCTCCTCGAAGCTTCAAGCGTGAAAAGGGGCAAGTGATCCAGGAAGAGCACCAGTCCTTCAAATTCCCGGCACCTCCAAAAATGGTTGAGACCTTCCGAACTGCAGTGGAGTTTTGCCACTGCGGGGCGGACAGATTGAGCCCAGGATTACGACTGAGGATTGGCGGGAGTTTCAATTTCCTTCCCTTCACGCAGCAAGGTTGGCACGGTGCGGAGCCGCGAACCTTGGCGATGCCCAGTCCAAAACGAATTCTGTACGTCCATAACAGCGCCGACATTTACGGCGCGAGCCGTTCGCTCTTGCGGCTGCTGCCGGAAGTGAAGCAACGCGGCTTCGATCCCGTCGTTGTGCTGCCCGAGGATGGACCGCTTCGGCTCCGGATCGAACAGTTGCAACTCGGAATCACGGTCCACATCGAACCTGGACTTTCCGTCATTGATCGTGGTGCGTTTGGCTCTTTCAGCGGTGTCGCCCGATTTCTGTGTGGCTTCCCGTTCTCAGTGGTTCGGTTGTGGCGGCTGATCCGCCGCCATCACATCAATTTGGTGCATACGAACACGGGAGTCATGCCCTCCACCGCCCTTGCAGCGTGCCTTGCGCGCGTTCCCCATGTGTGGCATGTGCGCGACAGCTTCCAGGAGTTCCGTTCCCTCTGGAGCGTTTACAGACGCTACATCACCGGGCTTTCGCGGCGCGTGATCTGTGTTTCACACCCGATCGCGAATCAGTTTCCTGGCGCTCGCAATGTGACGGTGATTCATAACGGTCTGCCGCTGGATGAATTTCCCGAAAATCCGGCTGAACTGCGGACCAAGTTCCGCGAAGAATATGCGCTCTCCAACGCGGTGGCTGTGGGTTGTGTCGGAAGAATCAAGTTTGTCCGCAAGGGACAGGAAGTGCTGGTGCAAGCCATCGCGAAGCTCAAGCAACGGGGCTTCAGCACAAAAGGGCTGATCGTCGGATCGACTTCAACTGGAAACGAGGAGCATTTGACCCGGCTACAGAAACTCATCACGGATCTGGGGTTGACGTTCACTTCAACGGAATCAGCAATCGGTTCACAAGCGAACTGCTCAACTTCAACGAGACAATCTCAAACTTTCTCTCCGTCCGGAATGACGGGTCAAAAAGCACGGCAGAGTGAGGGCCTCCTTGCGCCGGCTGCTGCTGGTATGAACGCTTCGAAAGCGGATGTGATTTTCACCGGGGAACTCGCCGATCCGAAGCCTGCCTATGCCGCAATGGACGTCTTCGTTCTGCCCTCGGCGCAGCCCGAGCCGTTCGGTGGCGTGGTTCTGGAGGCGATGGCAATGAGCCGTCCGGTGATCGCGACCGCCATCGGGGGATCCCTCGACCAGGTGGTGGATGGCAAAACAGGTTTCCTCGTGCCGCCGGGTGACGCCGATGCACTGGCTGCAAAGTTGGAAGTCCTCCTGCAAAACGGTTCATTGCGCGAGCAGATGGGATTGGATGCGAGACGCCGGCTGGAAGAATGCTTTTCAATCGACCAGATGGTGGAGAAACTCATGGCCGTCTATCGTGAAGCACTCAACCAGGAATCAAAGTGAGCCAGCGGCGGACAGTTCAATTGAAAGCTCTCCTCCCATGACCGCATCACCTCGAAACGCCACTCCGTGCGTTCATCTCGAACGCCTCGCCGGGAATTATCCAGAGGTTGTCCGGTCCGGACTCGAAGCCGTGGGGTTCTTTGATAATGTTCCACCCGGATCGAGAGTTTTCCTCAAACCCAATCTGACCTTCCCCACGTACCGACCTGGTGTGATGACGTCGTTCGAATGCCTCACGGCAGTGACCGAACTGCTGACGGGGCGAGGATTCAACGTGATCATCGGTGAAGCGGACAGCGGCGGCTACAATCGCTTCTCGATCGATGAGGTTTTCAGGAAAATGGGGATCACCGAACTGGCCAGACGCACTGGAGCGCGCTGTGTGAACATCAGCTTCACCGAGCCGGAGTGGCTGGAAGTGCGTGCTGGCTGGCGTAAATTGCGCGTTCCTCTGCCCAGGCTCCTGCTGCATGAGATCGATGCGTTCATCACCCTGCCGGTTCCAAAGATCCACATGAACACACTGGTCTCGATGTCGATCAAGAACCAATGGGGCTGCATTCAGGAACCTGCGGAACGGCTCAAATTGCACCCTTTCTTCGCGGAAGTGATGTATGAGGTGAATCGCCGGCTGCCGAGGGCTTACTCCATCATCGATGGCCGCTTCGGCCTTACTGACAGTGGACCGATGCGCGGTAATCCGGTGGAACTCAACTGGCTTCTGACTTCCAATGACCTTGTCGCCGCCGACCGTGTTTGCTGCCGTCTTATGCAGATCGACGAGCGCCGCGTTCCCTACCTCCGCCATTTCGAGAGGAAAGGCTGGTGGACAGATTACAGGGCGATCCGATTGAACCAACCTCTGGACGCCTTCCTCACGGAGAAGTTTTACCTCAAGCGAGCCTGGACTGATTATCCGGGGCTTTTTTGTTTCAGGAGTTCCTTCCTCGCCTGGCTGGGCTACAGGTCTCCACTCGCCGGATTCGCGCACTGGTTGCTCTACAAGTTCCGGAAGCCGTTTTACGACTACGACGGCGAGAAGGAAAAAGTCAGAGGCAACGAATAGCCCGCGCTCACTTGTTGCCAGGCGAAGTCATTTCCAAGTCGGCTATCGCTGATAAACCGGGCCGTTGAACAACTGGTTCGGATAGGGGATTTTGTTAATGATTTCCCAGGAAAGCTTCCATTTGAGTTGTTGAGCACTCCCACCAAACATCCCGACGACCGCTCCACCCGGGAGGCTTGTGATCGTAGGCGTATTGGCGTTGGGGTTTGAGATGTTCCACCAACCTGCGAGCCCTGCGTGACGGATTGAGACGCCATTGCCGGCGTTGCCGGGTGGAGGGACGTTCGAGGCATCATTGAAATTGAATGCATCCAGTTCGTTCTGCTCCCACATCTGCCAGTCAGTCGCAAGAAAGTCAGATGTCTTGTAGGTTTTTCCATCGGGACTCAGGGATGGCTTGCCGATATTATTGTAGCCTCCGATTGTCCCGTTCCAGCAATAAGATGTGAGTTTTACCGGGCGTCCCAACCATAGAGTCTTCAGCTTGCCCGTGCCGCGTGTCGCCACGTCCTTGGGGCACCAACAGACTTTGTAGTCGCTCAGGAACGGGCCAAGCTGGCTGATTTTGAAGAATGCCACTTGATTGCTGAACTGGACGGAATTCACATCCTTCCCTGTGGCTGAAGTGACAGTGGCAGGACCACCGGGGATACGACCGTTGTTCTTCGTGGCGTAAACCCAGCCATCCGGACCGCTCAAATCACCTCCCCATGTCGGATGCGCCAGACGATCGTCGTTGTCGGTCGCATACAACTGGCTGGCCAGCAGGATTTGTTTCACGTTGTTCAAGTCGAGCGTGAGTTGAGCGCGGTCCTTCGCCCGGCTTAACGCCGGCAATAACATCCCGGCGAGAATCGCGATGATGGCGATGACCACGAGCAGTTCGATCAAGGTGAATGCCGGTCGATTGGAATGAGAGTTCCGAAAAGATGCGTGTGACATAGTAGGTGCCTGAAGAGATACCGCAAATGCCCCGTGAGAAAAGACTTATTTCCTGCCAGGATCTCGAAGCAAAATCCGTTTCCTGCTCCTGTAGCCTGAATACGGCCTTCGCGTTCAGTCCAGACCCGCCGCGCGCTTTGCCCGAGTGAGCACCGGCCCGGCGACAGCTCCAGCACGTTCAGCGCCCTCACGGAGTACCTGCTGAACATAGTCAAGGTTCGATGCGAGCTCGGCACGACGGGCTCGCATTGGAGCGAAATAATTCCAGTAATGTTCGAACAGACTCTTCTTCAGATCTCCATAGCCAAGCCCCCCGGCGCGAAGCCGGTCTTCAACGTCACGCGCCACCTCCGGCGGAGCGACAAACTTGAGCAATTGGACCACGATGTTTTTCTCGGCGTCAGGCTTCGGTTCCTGCGGAGTGCGACTGTCCATGACAATGCTCATGACTTTCTTCCGGGTGGCCTTCTCTTCGCCAAAGATCTCAATGGTATTGCCGTAACTCTTGCTCATTTTCTGAGCATCCAGGCCCGGCACGGCGGCCACTTCCTCGCGGATCTGAGGCTCGGGGATGACGAAGGTTTCGCCATACTGCTGGTTGAACTTGATCGCGATGTCGCGCGTGACTTCCACATGCTGCTTCTGGTCACGGCCCACGGGCACGATGTTGGAATCAAAGATCAGAATGTCCGCCGCCATCAAGACAGGGTACGCGAACAACCCGTGATTGGGCGATATGCCATGGGCAAGCTTGTCCTTGTAGCTGTGGCAGCGCTCCAACAAGCCCATTGGCGTGAGAGTCGTCAGCAGCCAGGCGAGTTCTGTCACCTCGGGTACGTCCGATTGTTTCCAGAAAATCGCCTTCTTTGGATCGAGGCCGCAGGCAAGAAAATCGAGAGCCACATCCAGGGAGTTCTTCCGGCGCTGCTCCGCGTCGAAGAGCGAAGTCATCGAATGGTAATTGGCGATGAAGTAAAGCGCCTCACCCTTTTCCTGAAGTTCGATGGCCGGGAGCATCATCCCGAAATAATTACCGAGATGCAGAGCGCCGGATGGTTGAATGCCTGACAAAATTCGCATGGGCGCGAAGCTAGCAATGAACTGAAAACTCCGAAAAGGAGAAACCGATCAACTCGGAAAAAACTTTTGGAACAACAAAGAATTCGAAAAGCTCGAAAGGAGAGAAGAATGGAACCATGCCTATCCGGTTAGTTGCCAAAGGAGCGCCGAGCATCGCTCGGCGTGGATTCAAACCGCTGGCCAGCAAGCCGAGCAATGCTCAGCGCTCCTGGCTCCAATCCGGTTTGGCAACCAAGCGGATAGGCACGAATGGAACTGGCGGATCATTCACCCAGCGGCGGGAAAAACGCACTTCGACCACGCCATACTGTTTTCGTGTATGTCGAGCATTTCGCGCTTTGAACTCCCGTCTCGAATCAAAGCAGCAACTCCTCACTGCTCTCAGATGATAGGAGGCGGGGTGAACAACTCGACGACGTGGCCATCCGGGTCGCGGACGAATATCTGCCATGCCCCATCAGGACGCCGCCTGGCTGGAATGAAATCCGCCTGCACCGCGCGCAAATGGCTGTCCCACTCCTTCAAATCGTCCACACGGAGCGCGTAATGATTGCCACGGTTCTTGGAAAAGACCGGGTCTGTCCGCTCACCGATGATGTGCAGCTCCTGTTCGACGCCCAGCCGGAACCATGCTCCGGGGAATGTGAAGGCCGGCCGCGGGATTGGATCGAGGCGCAGCACCGTCCGGTAAAATTCACAACTGCGCTCCACATCCTGGACGTGGATTGCCACATGATTGAGCTCAATGATTTTCATGCTTCAAAAGTTCGCTGCCAGCATGGATGGAAACCTCACTGACGACGAGCATCAAATCCAAGCCTTCCCATTCGCCACTCGTTTGGAATTACTTCTTGAGCACTGATGCCATTTCCGGAATAAAGCTGCCATTGAACCCCAGAGCGAAGTCATTCCGTGCAAAACCGGTGAACATGAAAACCTTTGAAAATTCTCGGCCAGCCAGGGCGGCTTTCACATTGATCGAACTGCTCGTCGTCATCGCGATCATCGCCATCCTCGCGTCACTCCTGCTGCCGGCCCTCGCAAAGGCGAAGGAGAAGGGCCGTCAAGCGCGCTGTTTGAGCAATCAACGGCAGGTTGGCCTGGCGCTCACTTTGTACGAAGGCGATTTCCAGAAACTGCCGCCGAAAGCTTCCCAGGTTCTCGACTTCATGAATCCGAAAGCCGCCGGCTGGCGAAATAATTGTCTCTACGCCATCTCACCCTACCTCCAGGGCGAACAGAGGAAGAGTTCGCAAGTCTATGTCTGCCCGACTGCAAAAAAGGCGGACCTCCCCGAAATCCGCCCTACGGAAACCAGCGCCGCGAGCTACTTTCCGAACGCCGTCGTGATGGAGATGTCCCTTGGCCACATCCCCAATCCGTCCGAGATCATCTTCCTGCAGGAATGTGTATGGCTCATCAGCTTCACTGCTTTGCGGCCCGCTGTGGGACCAGATTTCGGCCTCGGCACCGCCAATCAATACAGCTACTGGCACGACGGCGCGACCGCCAAACAGGAATTATACTCCAACGTTCATAACGCCGGGGGAAACCTGACTTTCATGGACGGCCATGCCGAATACCGCAAAGCGGCCAAACTCCGCGCCAAACACTTCGGGTTGGCTGACGGCCCAAGCGGCAAGGCGGAAGACACTCAAAAAGCAGCGAGCACAGCCGTCTATCGCAGCGCCTTTTCCGCGCCGTGATTTTTCAAGCGAAAGTGAGTTTCGCGGAATACGCCACCGCGCCCACTGCCTACTTCCCTCCCGGCCCGTAGCCTGCGGCAGGAGTTCCGTCTTCATTGAGATGCTTCGTGCTCCAGAGCAAACCTCGGGCAACGAGGTCCAGGTATCGGACGTCGCCGACAGTCTGTGTATTGTGTCCAAGAGTGGTTGAAAAAACTCGAGTCCTTTTGGCTCCGTACTCATTAACCCACACGACGACGGCGTCGGTCTGTCCAATACGACCACCGCCATCCTGTCTGCCCCGCGCCAGCGGCTGTGCGCCGCCCCAGATCATGATGTTGTTGTAAAGTTCTTCATTGATCGTGGTCCAGTTTTGCAGCCCTTTCGTAACCGGATGATCGGACTGGAGAAATGTGATCTGAATTGGCTTTTGCGGGCCGTGGCCGCTCGATTGCAAGCCGAGATAATCAAACCAGAAGGCATGAGGCGTCCCCGGTTTTGCCGCTTCATTGGGCTTGCCGATGCGGTAAGAGTGCATCGCGCAATGAAGGTTCACTCCTGGGATTCCATCGCGATGCGGCTTGAGCACGGCTTCGACCACCGCCGGATCGTTGATGTCGGCCGAGCATTCGTCATGGATCACCACATCATAGCCCCGCGCATAGTCTGGATTGCCATAGGTGGACAGCGGCGGATGCGTGCTCGTGTCCGGCGAGTAGATGATGTCCACCCGTGCGTTCACGCGAGCTTCGATGCCGGCTTTGAGAACGTCCTTCTGTTTCCCATACTCGTGACAGCATCCACCGGCGAGCAGGAGCACTTTCAACGGACTGACGGATGGCTCGGTGCCTAGTTTGCGTTTGTAGCTGGCAAGGAAAAGGCCGCTGTCCGCGGTTGTCTTGAATGCCTTGGGCCGCTCCGCCCCGGCTTGCAGCGCGAAACACGTGCGCCAGCCACTCGCGGTCACTTCGGCGATTGCGCGGAGAGTGCGTCCGGCATTTGGACCTTCGACTTCGGTCAGGTCCATTGTCGCCGGAGATTGAGTTTGATCGACCTTGTACGTCCCCTTGGCAGTGATGTCGGTGCTTTGGAAAAGGTAGGTGCCGTCTTTGAGCGTGAGCACGATGCCGGAAACATCATCCGCCGCAATGGAGTTTCCATTCATCTCGGCGGAATCGACGATCCAGGCACCGTTGAATGAACTCAGGTCCGCTCCAAGCAATAAGGTGGTCACCGAAGCCAGCAGGATGACGAGAAATTGTTTCATGTGTGTGAACATGGTGCCGACGTTGCCAACGCTATGCACCAAATTTTTTGAGCGATTGTGCTCAAGCCAGCCCGGCGGCAAGCAGGCACCCGTGGTTCTTCGCTGTTTTCAGTGGAATAGCTGGTGGTCGTGGAACCGGTCTCTGCATCCTGAAGGGATGCCAGAAGGCAGCTTTCGCTGTCGGCGAACCCACCGAAAGCAGCGAAGAACCATTTTCGACCACCGCGGAGCCTTGGCTTTGCCCTCAGCGTCGAATGCTGACGCAGTGGTCGAAGAAGTGGAGGCGAGTTCCAGAAAGCTACCGGAGCAAAGCGAAAGCCTTCCGCATCGCCACAATTGTGGCGGTGCACGCTGCGTCGTTGTCGAGATCGTTCAACGGTTTGTTGAACGGTTCGGCGCGCACCGGACCGTCGTAGCCGATTTTCTGCAGCGCATTCAGGAAACCGGCCACCTCGATGATTCCTGTCGCCAGCGGAAGCTCGCGCTTGCCGTCGATCTGTTGGTCCTTCGGCACACCGGAGGGAGCGTCGTTCAAATCGACGGAGATCACGTCTTCATTCTTGAGCGTCAGCAGATCGTCCACCGTGTCACCCGCAGTCCACCAATGCCAGCTATCGGGCACGAACCCGACGTTTCCAGTTCCAATCTCCGCGATGAGTTCCTTCGTCTCCGCCATCGTGTGGATGAAGGAATGTTTGCGGTTGTTGCGGAGCGTTTGAGTTCCGACGTACTCCAGGCCGAGCCTCTGCCCGTGATCAGCTAGCACTCGGGCGGCTTCCCGGAGGCGTTCAGCGTGTTGCTTGAAGTTGCGGAGATAAGTCAGCGACGCATGGGCCGGCGGCAGCCACGTGCCTACACGCGTGACACCGGCAGTTCGCAATGCAGCCGCTATTTTCGGCAGCGTTTTCATTCCGTCGCGAAACTTCGTGTCGTCCTGTCGAAACTCCACTGGCAATCCCGCCGCACCCCAGACAAGCTTCTTCTGCTTCAAGTCATCAACCATCTCGGCGATCTGGCTCTCGCTGAAATTCGCCAGTTGACCACCGAAAGGCTCCACCGCGTCGAATCCGTGCCGCGCCGCGAGATCGATGGCTTCGCGCTGATTGGCCGAGACTCCGATGCTCCCAGGTGTCAGGCAGATGCTCATCTTGATCCGGGAACCATTGGATGCTGCTTCCTGCGCCAACAGCGAAGGCGAGGCGGCGATTCCGAGAGCCACCTGAGAACCGACGCGGCAAAAGCCCCTCCGGGACAGGTGATGAATGAAAGAGTTCGTGGCAGGCTGCTGGGTCTTCATGTGCCAATCCTGACGGACTGAAGCCTCAGTTCCAATAATGAAATCTCATCCGTTGGAACTTTCATGTGCAGGACGCTTCCTGCATCCCGTGATGCAGCGCCGCCGCTGATTGCCGCGAGGGTCAGGCTGGCCCGAACACCACAATTCACACGCTCCAGCACCCATGGCGTGCGTCTGCAACTTCCAGATTCAACGTCCTGTGAAACGGAATTGACCACGGAGGATTGAAGGTCTTGAGTTCACTCATGAACCCCACCTGCTGCCAACGCTTTCACTACTTCGTCCATCGCGTCCGCCTTTCGCGGAAGGACGGATTCACACTGATCGAATTGCTGGTTGTGATCGCCATCATCGCCATTCTGGCGGGAATGCTATTGCCAGCGTTGTCCCGGGCCAAAGCGAAGGCCCATCAAACCGCGTGTGTGAACAATCTCAAGCAACTGGGACTCGCCTTCGCCATGTACCTCGATGACAACAAGGATACTTTTCCGGGCGTAGCTTCGCGCGGCGCCTACAATCCCATGCAGGAGGATTGGATCTTCTGGAACATCAAGCGCACTGGCAGCGGTGCCTTCACGAGCGAATTGATCCAGGACACCCGTAACAGTGCCATCGGGCCGTACCTGGGCAGCTTCACCACCAATCTATTTCGTTGCCCATCGGACAAGGATTGGGATGCGCGGAGGAAGCTGGACCACAACCCATACATTTACAGTTATGCCATGGTCAGCTACGTCACGGACAAGAACTACGGACCAGGATCTGTCTTCCCCATCGTCGCGGGCTCTGCCCCGGCGCTGCCGTTCAAACAGACGGCGATCCGCCAGCCGTCTCAAAAAATGGTCCTCGTGGACGAGAACGGCGACCCGAAGAATGGCCAGCCAATCATCGACGACGGCCGGTTCGTTCCTCCAGGAAATGTGCTGGCAGCACGTCACAAGATCTTTCGCGGAGCAAAACCCACGACCGCGAATTATTTCAAACAGGGCCGCGGCTCCGTCCTGCTCGCGGACTGGCATGTGGAACCGTTCACTCCGGACCAGGCACAGCAGCCGAAGCACTATGACACCCAGTGGGACAAGTAGCGCGGAGTGCGGGCTGGAGTGATCGACTGAATCAGTCTGGCATTCCTCATATTTGATTCACCGGCGACGATAACGCCGTGAGGCAGTTCGACTTTTCCAGTTTGCCAACAGCGCATCCACAAGTGGCGGTGAACCTGACTCTCGGCCAGGAGCGCGGTTGTGTGCGCAGCACCAGCCGCAGCTGGTTTGGCATGAGTGCGAGCTATCGATACCTGCTGCGACCGGCTTTCAGCACAATCGCGCTCCACCGACAACCTGCGGATACACCGGTTTGCCAACCACAAACGAGAATCTGCTTGGCAGTGGTCGCGCGACTCCGTAACAGAAGAGTGCTCTTTGAAACCGGCGGGCTCAGGCCCGCAAAAAATCACGATCAGATGTCAGGGAACCCCGTGAAAATCGGGGACGGTTGCGCCACTGTGACGGGTTACAGACTCCCAGGGCCACTGGCCCCGAGAGCGGCTGGGAAGGCGGGAGAATGGTTCGAGACCCGGAAGTCAGGATACCGATCTGGTTGTGCTCGTCGCGGCTGAGTTCATGTGGTGCCAACTGCATGAATCTCGCAGCCGACTTCTCCGACAAAGAGAAGGATGAGGCCAGTCCCAGGCGCCTGTCGCGCGTGGGAATCGTTGATGACCTTCATTCTCGTTTTGCAGGAGTTTGAAGGTTTTTCTTTTTCCACTGCCATTACTTCCGAGTGGCGCGTGAAAGGCAGAATCCCTTCCAACTCCGCACTGGTCTCTCAGTTCCGCAAACCACTCACGGCCTTGGTGCCGTGGAGTAAATTGAAAGATCAGAAATGCAAAAAGTTCGCACTTCCATCATCACCGCTGCCGCCTTGATGTTGAGCGCAGCCTCGCTCGCGGCTGACTTCGCCACCAGCGTTGTCAGTTACAATCCAGGGATCGGCTTCGCCACGGACTTCAGCACCGGCGAGGGATACACCAATGCGCTCGTCGCGCTTGGAGAACCTTCGCGTGTAACACCAGGGTTGTTTGGCGGGCCGGTGGATCCATTCAATCCGCCATACTTGAAGGAACAGGTCGTGTCGATCGGTGTCGGCGGTTCGCTGACACTCGGTTTCGGAACGCCCATTCGGAATCTTCCAGGCAATCCGTTTGGGATTGATTTCATCATCTTCGGCAACGCGGGATTCGTGATCACGAATGGAGATTTCTCCGGAGGCGGGATCACGGATGGTTCGCTGTTTAGCGCCAACGAAGGCACAACGCGCGTCTCGGTCAGCGCGGACAATGTGAACTGGTTCACGCTTGATCCCGCGAAAGCTCCGGTCATGGACACGCTTTCCCCGACGGATGGATTGGGGGATTTCGGGAAGCCGGTGAATCCATCATTCAAAGGTTCCGATTTCGCGGGGCTTGACCTTGGAGGGATTCGCGGACGCTACGCAGGATCAGGCGGAGGCACAGGATATGACTTGAGCTGGAGCATCGATGACAGTGGGAATCCGGCTGATGCGTTGGCGGCGAATTTTGTCCGGATTGAAGTGCTTACAGGCCGCGCTGAGATCGACGGCGTGTCAACCGTGCCTGAGCCGGGTGTCTGGACGCTGGCCTTGCTCGGTGTGGGAGCACTCGCCTTCTCAAAACGACGCAGCAGTTTATAGCTGGATGGGAAATCATCATGCGCCTCTTCCCGGTTCTCTTCATCGTCGCCGTCTCTCTGGCTGAGGCGGCGGTACTGACGGAGGATTTTTCTTCGGACCCGTCGGCCCGCGGCTGGGAAAGGTTCGGCGAGGCGGGATTGTTCGAATGGAACACGGCGTCTCAAGATCTCCGTGTGACCTGGGATTCCACAAAACCAAACAGCTACTTCCGAGTGCCGCTCGCAACGATGTTGAACCGGAGGGACGATTTCTCGATCTCGTTTGATTTGTCGTTGGAGGATGTCGCTGCCGGAATTGCACCGGGCAAACCATCCACTTTTCCGCTGGCAATTGGCTTCCAGAACAACGCGCAGGCTTCCCAACCTGAATTCCGCCGGGGAACAGGGGCGCGTTCGCCGAACCTCGTCGAGTTCAATTTCTTTCCCGACACAGGTTTCGGTCCCACACTCTGGCCGGCGATCTGGTCCACAAACTCATCTCTGAGTTATCGGGGAGCCATCGATTATACAATTCTCGATCTTCCACTGGGAGTCACGATGCGCGTGAGCATGTCTTACACCGCGAACGACTTCACCCTGACGACCACAATCACAACCAACGGCGTGCCCATCAAGACGGTGAACGCGGTGACACTCAGCACCGCGTTTACGGATTTCCGCGTCGATGCCTTCTCCGTGTCGAGCTATTCCGACAGCAGCCAGGACACACGTTTCGGCGGCTCGCTGCTTGCGCATGGATTTGTGGACAACATCACGCTGACGTTGCCGCCGCCTCCCGTTTCAAACTTGCGTGGGCGGTTCGCTGATCAGCAATGGGAAGTTGAGTTCAGCGCGCGCGATGGTTGGGTTTACGTGCTCGAAGCCACCGAGGATTTTCACGGTTGGAGAGAAGTTTCCATGAGCGTGAACGGCTCCAACGGGGAAATAGTCCTCCGAGAGACTGACGCCGCATCCGCACCTCTCCGCTATTATCGGGTCAAGGCCCGGCCTGTGCCATGAATCGAGACATCGAACAACGGCACCCTTGCCAGCAAGTCTTTGGATCATGATCTCAATGCGCATCCCACGGTGGGAATGTCGGCTCTCCGTGAACCGCCAGTTCAGCACAGAGTCTCGAAGGACACAGAGAGTTGGGTTTCGAGTCCTCTGCGTCCTCAAAAACTCAGTGCTCAATTCTTACCATTTGATCAAGCAGCGGGTTCATGGCCTCAACTCACATCCGATTCTTGGAGGTGTCCCCTATCCATGAACCTGTTTCCCCATGAATTCGGGGTTCAAGGTCTCTCTGCTCGATTTTTGAAATCGTGGAGGCTCTCCATGAGCCGAAGCGCCTTCCAGAGAAGACGGCGAAATGAATTCCGCGCTCCGCCCACGTCACATTATGGATGCGCCGCATTCACCTTGATCGAACTGCTCATCGTGATCGCCATCGTCGCTTTGCTCGCGGCGTTGACGGTGCCCGCGTTGAGCCGCGCAAAATCTTCCGCCCATCGCGCTCGATGCGTCAATCACCTGCGCCAGCTTGGCCTCGCGGCTCAGATGTATTGGGACGACAACGAAGGCCGGGCCTTTCGCTGGCGCGGCGCGGTCGCCAATGGCGGGCGCATCTTTTGGTTTGGATGGATGGAGGACGGCATCGAGGGAACGCGGCGATTCGACGCCACACAGGGCGCGCTGTTTCCCTACCTCAGCGGCCGTGGGGTCGATGTATGTCCCGCATTCACCTACAACAGCTCGCGTGTGAAACTGAAGGCAACCGGTGCTTCCTACGGATACGGTTACAATCTGTCGCTTTCCGTTCCGCTCAACGATCCCGCCGTGAATATCAGCCACATCAGCCGGCTGTCTGAACTCGTGGTGATGGCCGACGCTGCTCAAGTGAACACCTTTCAAGCGCCTGCATCGCCAGAACGTCCGATGCTCGAGGAGTTTTATTACCTCAGTACAAATGAACCGACCGTTCACTTCCGGCACCAGCAAAAGGCAAACGCCGTGTTTGCAGACGGGCATGTGAGTGGAGAGAAACCGGCACGCAGTTCCTTGGATGAAGCATTGCCCGGTGAAGTGATTGGAAGACTGGAGACCAGGCTTCTCATCCTCCAATAAATGCGCCCCCCGAGAAGCACCGCCGTCCAATCGCGATGACCTCCCTGCCCCATCGCTTCGCATCAGGCCAGACAAGAGCCTGTTCCAGGGGCTTCTGCGCCGTACATCAGCCAGCAAGCGATGTCGTGTTCCACCAACATTGAGGGGATGGAACTGCCCACCTCCTACTCTCCCTTTGTCCCTCGATTGCTGGTAGAAAACCGGCAAATGCTAAGAGTTACTGGCCAAGTATTATTCGGTAGAATCTGAATTCGGTGGTCGGTGGAAGCAAATCCGTTTGAATTGAAACAGCGCTGGATGCGGTGATGGGAGTGCCGAGGTTGAGCCAGGACCCCAGATCGGTGGAATACTGAACGCGATACGACTGGCCGATTTGTGAAGTCCATTTGATTAAGATTGTCCCCGGCGTTGGAACGCTGACGCCTACAATCTCAACGGAGGGCGCAGCACCGACTGAAACGTTGAATGTCTTGTCGTTGCTCAATGGGATTAGACTTTCGTCAGTCACACGAACGGTGATGGTGAATGTTTGCGAGGCTTGAGCAACTGCGGGAGTCCATTGGAACTGGCCGCTGGACGGATCGATGGTCGCGCCACTCGGCACACCACCAACGAGAGCGAAGGTCAGCTTTTGCGGTGGAAGATCGGCGTCGGTGGCTCGGGCGGTCAGTTTTAACAGACTCCCAACAGTGGCCGTCTGATTTGGGATCGGGTCCAGGCTCGGGGCGGTGTTGGCTTCTGTGACAGTGATGATGATGGTCTTCGCATCCGTCATGGGTGGAGCCCCGTCGTCGGTCACTCGAATGGTGATGGGATAGGTGCCTGGGCCATCCGCTTCGGTGGTTGTCCAGTTGAAGGTGAGTGTGGCGGGGTCCAGTTTGGCACCGGCGGGTGCTCCGGGATCAATGGTGTAAGTGAGATTTTGGGCTGGCACGTCTCGGTCTCCGGCGAGGACGAGGAAGCTCACTGTTTTCCCTTCAACCACGCGTTGATCCTTGAAACTTGCGAACACAGGCGGCGTGTTCAGCGCGCTGACAGTGACGAGAAAAGTCTCCGATGTGCTCAAGGGCGGATTGCCATTGTCGGTGACGCTGATGGTCACCGGAAAAACTCCAGGCCCTTGAGGCGAGGATGGCGTCCAAGAGAATGCCCCCGTTGATGGATTGATCTTGGTGCCTTCGGGTGAGCCAGCACCGAGGCTGAAAGTCAGCGTCTGAGTTGGAATGTCTGTGTCCTTGGCGACGGCGATGAACTCAAGAGTGCCCCCTTTGGCGACGGAGCGTGAGCCGATCGAAGTGAGCAAGGGAGGGGCATTGCCCGCGACCACAGTGATACTGAAAGTGCGGGCGGCGTTTAGAGAAGGTGTTCCGTTGTCTGCTGCAACGACAGTAATGGAGTGCGCCTTTCCCGCTTGGGCGACAGTTGGGGTCCAGGAGAACACTCCCGTGCCAGGATTGATCGAGGCTCCAACCGGTGCCGCGTCGAGGCTGAAGGTGATGGCTTGAGCAGGAACATCCGTGTCTTTGGCCTCTGCAGTGAATGTCACGATGACGCCGGGAGCCACGGCACGATCACCAATGGCGGCGAGCGTCGGTGCCGCATTCACTTCGTTGACTGTCACCGTGATCGTTTCGACATCCGACAAAGCAGGCGTGCCGTCATCCGTGACGCGAATGGTGATGTTGTAGGTTGCCGGGCCTTGCTGCTCCGTTGGAGTCCAGGTGAAGATCCCACTGCTGGCGTTGATAGTGGCTCCACCTGGTGCGCCTGCATCCAGAGTGAACTTCAAAACTTGCCCTGCGTCGGGCTCCTGTGCTGTCGCGGCGAACGTGAGGGGAGCGCCTTCGGCGATGGATTTGTTGCCAATGGCCGCGAGCACTGGTGGGTTGTTGTTGGCAACATTTCCAAAAATGTTTCGAGCGCGAGGCGTGGGACGAACCATCGACTGGAAAGGCGTGGTGTTTCCATCAGGCCAGCGTCCCTGGCTGACGTCATTGGATTGCGCCGCAAAAGCGACGGTGTCGACGAGAGTTCCTGCGGGATTGTAAAGCGCGATTCCTTCGCCAGTCTGGCTGAGTTTGAAGCTCGTGTGAAGATCAGCGGTTGCACCGTTCTGGCCCGGCTCACCATCTGCCCAAACGAGCAGATAGCCACCTGCGGGAATCGTGGTGCCATTGGGTATGATCCATTGCGCAGGATTGGACTGATCATCCGTCAAGGTGAACCCCGAGAGATCCACCGTGGCGTTGCCGCCATTGTAGAGCTCGAACCAGTCCTCGATGTCGTTGTCCGCCGGGTCAGTCAACGTGAGCGTGTTTGCCGCCATCCATTCATTGATGAAAACAACGACGGGTGGATAAGTGTTGTTGTTCGCCGCCCCAGGTGTGGCGGTGTAAAAGCGCTGGCGTTTGCCACTGGTGCCGTCTGGAAACGCTCCGAGCGATCGATCCGCAGTCATCTGCTTGTAATTGAGATAGTCGATCACCTTGGTCTGCCCGTTGAACGGTCCCGCCAGAATGATTGAGCCATCCGCCGCTGCGATGCGGAAACTGGTGTGCAGTTCGGAGGCTGTGGATTCTGTCGGCTCGCCGTCGAGCCAGACAATGACTCGCTGTCCAGCGTTGATGGTGAAGCCGGCTGGAAAATTCCAACGCTGGAGATTTGCGTAATCGTCACTCAAGGAGTAACCCGACAGGCTGATGGGCGTTGTCCCGGAGTTGTAGAGTTCCACCCACGGATCGCGGTCTCCCATGCGGTCCACCGGCCCGGAGGCGTTGTTCGGCTGGACTTCATTGAGCCAGATTGTGGGGAAGGCAGGCAGGGAAGTTTTCACCGAGTTCGCCGCGCCCGGCGAGTAAGGTGCTCCGGTCGGAGCGCTGCCACCCGTGGTGGTGGTGGTATCGAGAGACAATCCGAAGACTACGTCACTGCTTCCGGCGTTGACTTGATGAACTTCGACCGCGATGACGTTGTCGCCTTGAAGGAGTGCGGAGCCATGCACTGTGAATGGACCTTCGTTTGCCGCGTCGCTGACGGTGCGCCCGGCGAACGTCGAATAAGTCACGTCACCGTCCGGCAATCCGATTCGATAGATTTCGGTGCCATTGAGGTAAACGACCGCGCCGTCATCAAGGATCAGGTTAAGCGTGAGCGTGGTGCTGGCGGCATTGCCGGAGAAGTTGAAATGGTTTCGGAAATAATAAGTGGTCGGGCCAATCGTGAGTGCCGTGCTCTTCGTAGCCGGGAGGGCTGCCGATTCGACGTAAAGCAACGCCGGACCGGAACTCCAGCCGGCGTCATTGTAGGAGCGCTCTCGCCATGCGGTGCCGAGATCGTTGCCGGCCTGGTTGTATTTCCATGCGCTGGTCATGCCGATAGGGCTTTGAGTGACCACTGTTGGCGGGGTTCCGCCTCCAGCTCCTGACTGGGTGACGGCGCTCCAGTTGAGCACACGATTGTTGTCTTGCGCGGGGTCAATGAGCTGCAGCGAGGGGCCGAAGCCGTCGGCTGTGGCCGGCCAGGGTGCGGCGTTGTCATAAGTTACGGAGTCGATCAAGAGATCCAGTTCAGGTGTGGCTCCGGGTTTGACGAGCGTGAGAGTTTCTCCGCCGTTCTGAAGCTTGCCTTTGTAGATGCCGGCGATGGGAATCGAGGAGCCATACGTGGTCGCGAAAGTGGCGGTATCGTTGACAATGACGACAAATCCTCCGGGTTGAACGATGACGCCATCTGGGAACGTGAAATCCGCTCCATCCAGACGCCAGCCGGAGAGATCAAACGCCGTGGACAAGGATCGATTGTGGATCTCAACGAAGGATGCATCCGCCACCGTGGCGTTGTACATGATCTCGTTGATGACCAGGAAATCCTGCGGTTGCTCGGCCGCCCCGCTATAAGTGATCGAGACGGTTTTTGATGTGCCGGCAACGGGTCTTCCCTGGCTGTCGTAGCCTTGGATATTCAGCTTGTTCACGCCATTGCCAAGTGCGTAGGCCATCGACCAGGAAGTGGTCGTGGCCCAGGTGAGCGGGTAGCTGACGCCATTGATTTCGATGGTTTGAACGCCAACGGGCGCAGTGCCTGTGAGTGAGATGGAGTTCTTGTTGGTGGTGAAGTCTGCGCCGCCATTGATCGTGAGCGCGAAGTTCGCGGTGACTTTGGCGAGGTGGTTGGTGAGAATGTACTGACGGCGTGCTTCGATGTAGGATTTGAGTGCTGATGGACTCGCAACACTGATTCCGTTGGCCTGGAGAGCTGAATACTTAGCGTCCAGGATCGGGCCGATATTCGCGGCCAGCATGGGACCGTTTACAGCGTCATACATGGCGCGGAAATAGGCGCGCCGGAAAGGGGCGTGGTTCAGGAATCTCTGGATGGTGGGATCGTTGATCCCGCTGAACATGTCCGTCTGTGGACCATCGCTGCCGGAGCCGAGGACAAAATCGATGTCCCAGGCAAAAAGCTGCCAGCGACCGCCGTCGGGTTTGTAAGCGTACATGTTCTTGCCGCGACCGGTGCCGTAGGCGTCCCAGTTTCCTGCGATATGTTCGAGGCAAATGACACGCGCCCACTGTTCCACGTCCAATTGTGATTCGGTCTGCTGTGTGTAGGCGGTGGTGTTCTGAGTGTTGAGCGCATCCACCAGTTTGAAGAGATTTGTGTAGGCATTGGCGGAATCGGACACCGCGCGTTTGCGCCAGTTCCAGCGGTAACGGGCGAGCTTCTTCACCCCTCCCGTCGTCGTGAAATTCTGGAGAGTGGCATCGACGTTGGATTGTTTGCTGTCGCCTGATGCGTCGAACTCAAACCAGTCTTCGATCTTGTGAAGGTCGCCGTTGTTGTTGTCGGGAAACCATTGATCGATGATGTCTGAGTTCGGCTGTTGAGAATCTTCGAAAATTCGAGCCCGCTGGCCGCCGTTTACATACATCCGGATGTGGCGGCGATAATTGTTCTGGGCCCCGAGTTGTCCGAGAATCCAGAAGGCCGCCTGTTCACGTTGGGCGGTGTCGTCGCTGTCCAGATTGCCCACGGTGGCAAGAACGAGATCATTTGCGCCGAGGAGCGGCTGGTCATCGGGGAACTGTGTGACGTAATCGCAATTGTTGCCGATGGGGGAGTTGAAACCGGGCGTGTGCCAGGGACTGCCGCTGTAGAGGGTTCCGATGTTGTAAACGACGCGTTCGTTGTTGTAGATGAAGGTCGCATCAAGCGGCTTGTTGCTGTTCTTCTCACGCGTGGACCAGCGCGTCTGGGTGGCTTTGGTGAACCAGAGGTGATAGGTGCCGAAGGTGCCCGCGGGTTGGGGTTCGCCAACGCGGATCAGACATTCCCGAACCGGCGCATCGCTGGGGAAGAGAATCGTTGCGTTCGGGGAAGCGCCGTCTGTGGCTTTGATCGTGAAAGCCACCATGCTTCCACTGCTTTGCCCTGGGATTGTTCCGCTGAAGAGTCCCGCGCCGTTATTTACCATGCCGACGGTCGTGATGTTGGTCGCGGGGTCGAGGCGATAGCTCAGAAGCAAGGTGGCGATGCCATCCGGATCATGGACGCGTGCCTTGACGGTGATCGATTGATTGGCGGATGGCAGCACGGGGCTGTGGGTGACATCATAGATCGCAGGCCCGGCGTTTGAGGCATGGCGGCTGTTCCTTGCTCCGGGAGTTCCCAGGTTCGTTGCCGAAACAATGTTGCCGAAGGCTTCCAGCCAGTTTCCATGCAGACGAAGAAGGATCTCCGGATTTCCCTTCAGCCAGCGAACTCTCGCGCGCAACGTCGCGGTCTGACCCGAATTGAGTGAAGTGGTGAGCTGCGTGCGGACGCGATTGGCTCCGGTGTCGCCCCGGCCCGCCGCTCGAATGTGAAGTGATTTTCCGCTATTAAAGCCTTCAGTTGTTTCGAGCGACGAGGCGTCGTGTGTGCCTTGGAAAAACCAGCCGTCCGCGCCGGATTCGAGGGTCGAGTTTGCGATAAGGTTTTGTCCTCCGGCGGCAAACACTTCAATGTTATCCACGAGGCATTCGCCTGGGCCTTGGAGGAATAGCTGGAGCGAATCGGCGGCGCCATTGCCGTTGTCCAGCACGCCGGTCCATTGCACTGTGGTCCAGGCGCTCTTTGACGATTCGTCGCTGTCCGCCCAGTTCGGAGCCAGGCGGTGGTTACTGTCAGGATCGATGAGTTCTAGGCTGCTGCCTCCTCCGTCCGACCAGTTGCCCCAGCGGCCGCCGGTTCCGTAGGTGACTTCATCGACGATAATATGAATCGTGTTTGTGACGAGAATTCCGTTGCTGTTGGTGCTGACCACCAGGTCCGGCATGTCCAGCCGGAGGCGTTCACCTTGACTGGACAGCCGGCCATCGAAGTCGCCGAGCGTGTTTGCACTGGTGAGGTTGGAATAGTTCGCGCGAAGGTGGAGCGCGTTTCGAGCAACGACGAGATGCCCGCCCGGCAACAGGACGGTGCTGGCGGGGAATTTGAAATCCACTCCATCCGTGAGACGCCAGCCGGACAGATCGACCGCGCTCACGCTGCGGTTATGGAGTTCGACAAACTGGTCATCGTCATTTCCGGAAATCGGATTGTACATGACCTCGTTGATGACGATGGGGCGGATCAGATGGGTGCCATTGGCAGCGCCGGGCGTTTTTGTTGAGAGCTCATGCAAATCCGGCGAGCCGTCTGGATAGCGTCCGGTGGAGACGCCGTTGTCCTGGCCTTTGAAGTGAATGGCATCGATGATTCGATCAAGGCCTGGACTCCGCAGATAAATCGTTTCCCCGGCGGCATTGAGGGAAAAGCCGAGTTGATTTTGGTTGAAGACAACAAAGCCCTTGGCGGGGATTGTTGTTCCAGAGGGTATCGTGAACTTGTTGACGCCAACATCGTCCGTCACGAAGCACCCGCCCAGAGTGACAGGCTGTGCGCTGTAGTTGTAGAGTTCGATGTAATCGAGTTCGGGATCGTCCGTATGAGCGAGGAACTCATTGATGACCACCGTCCGGTATGGACTCGACGAACTAGGTTCAGATGTGCCGGGAGATCCACCAATGAAGTTGCTGGCAGCCCATGCTCTTGGGTCTCTTTCACCATAAGAGGGGCGGACGAGGACCAGCGAATGCCCCGCTCCGTCAGCTGCCCTTGGAAAGGGCGGCTCGGTTTCGTATGTCGCCTCGATCAAAACGGCGCCGAGATGATTGCGAAGGCGGACGACGCCGGAGCTGTTCTTGAGACTCTTCTCGTAAGGTCCGAAGACGCCACCAATTCCATAAACGCTTTGGACATCAGCAGGAAGTTTGGCAACGACCAGGTAGCTTCGGGCTGAAATCTTCGTGCCTGGAGGGAACGTGAAATCGACTTCACCGGAGAGGCGAAAATTTGAGATGTCTTCGAAAAACGGCTGTGAATTGTAAATTTCGACGAACTCCACATCCTTGCCGTCGCTGCGTGCGGCGGGGTGGTACATGATTTCTGAAATGACGAGCCCGGTTCTTCGGCTGGAAGGACCGGGTGATTCCGGCCTGCCGTAGAGGTCGCCGACATCCAATGGTGTGAAGTCTATGGTGAAGCTGGCTTGGGAGTTCGGAGCGATGGTGTTGGGGATTGAGCCTCGATCCCGGACGCTGTTAATCGTGAGTGTGTAACTGACACCCACGGTCATGGGAGTTGTCGTCAGGACAACAGTGCGAGCATCGCTGTCCAGCACGGCGGAAAGCACGCCTGCTCCATTGTTGAGTTGGAAATTTGACTTTTGTGTGGCGGTGCTGGCTTCGACCGCTTCGGAGAAGAGGATGCTGACGGTGCTGTTCCCGCCGAGATTGGCCACGGAAACAATCGTTGGCGGCGACGTGTCACGGACGACGGCAAGGCTGGCGCTCGCACTGGTGACGCTTCCTTGCGGATTTGTGATGACGCACAGGAAGCTGGCTCCGGTGTCCGCCAACGTCGCAACAGGCAGAATGTATGTGGACTGTGTGGCCCCGGGGATGGCAGCATTGTTTCTGCGCCATTGATAGGTGGCTCCAGTCGCGCGGCTCAATTGCACCGTGAATGCAGCCGGTGTTCCTTCGACAACGGTTAGATTCGAGGGTTGTTGGGTTATTTGCGGAGCCGACAGGCCATAGGCGGTAAGGCGGCTGCCGGGGATCGGTTCCTCCATGGTGCCGTTGGGGAGCTGCCAGCGCACCGCCAGGTTGTCACCACCGCCGCCCTCTTTCATCAACGCTTCGATGTAATACTTGTGGCCTCCTGAAAGCGTGATGGCAGCGGATTTTTGCTCCGGATACTTTCCCCACTCCCGGGAGCTGGTCCATCCGGGAACAGTCGCTATCGAAATTTTGTTCTGCGGCTGATCGGTTGTGCTGAGAAACAACTGGCCTGCGTCATCGCTCGCGATCCAAAAAGTGTAATTGCCGGTCGTGGGTGCCTGGATCAAGGCGCGGAGGCGCTGGCCGTAATTCTCATCCACATCGGTTGGAGCTTCAAATGTCGAGAGGATGCTTTCCGCCGACGGGTTCGAGGGAAACGCGGCGCTGCCGGTCAGATCGCTGATGGCTACGCCGCCAATGCCGGTATAAACCTCTCTTAGAACTCCGGACGTTTGCGCTTGCGTCTGACCAGCGAGGAAACCTGAAGCGACACAGATGGAAAGTAATGTACTCGGAAGCGAAAAGAGCTTACGCATGGCGTGAAGTTTAGCAGGTTCCAAGCCACGGAACTGGAGGCGGTAACAACGCGATGACTTGCGCCGATGCTAGAGCAGGAAAGGACACGTGTGCAGTTCCGGGACACTTACGACTGAATTTGAGCCAGTCCTTGAGAAATTTCCGCGGCTTGGCAACCAGATTTCGGTGCCGTGAACACAGGCATGAAGAAGCTATCTTCGGTTTATGTGTGAGGGGTCAGTTCTTATGATTGATTAGTCACGAGAGAGACCTACGCTATCCGTCGTGGCACGCAAACTGAGACTGGAATATCCCGGAGCGATTTATCACATCATCAATCGTGGAGATCGGCGAGAAGCGATCTTTCGGGATGACGGCGACCGGCAACGGTTTGTGGAGACGCTCGGGGAAACGTGCGTCCGGAGCGGATGGGATGTGCATGCATATTGTCTGATGCCCAATCATTTTCATCTGGTGGTGGAGACGCCGCAACCGACGCTGGTGGTCGGGATGCAATGGTTTCTCGGAACCTACACCGGACGTTTCAACCAACGGCACAAGCTCTTTGGGCACTTGTTCAGCGGCCGCTACAAGTCGCTGATCGTCGATGGTTCGGGCAAGGGGTACCTGCGAATCGTCTGCGATTACGTTCATCTGAACCCGGCGCGAGCCAGGCTGCTCACGCCTGCGCAGGCGTTGCGGGAATACCAGTGGAGCAGTTGGCCGGATTACCTGCGGGCACCGGGCAAGAGACCGGAATGGTTGCGCGTGGATCGGGTGTTGGGAGAGGCGGGGATTTCCAAAGACAGCGCGGCGAGGCGGCAGGAGCTGGAGAGGTGGATCGAAGCGCGGCGAGGGGCGGAGGAAGACGTGGATTACAAACCGATCCGGCGGGGCTGGTTTTTCGGGGAAAAGGTGTTGAAGCAGGAATTGCTGGGCCAGATGAGTGAGCGTATGGGGCCGGAGCATTACGGAGAGGAACGGCGGGAGAGCCAGGCGGAAAAGGCGGAAAGGATGGTGGGAGAGGAATTGCGGCAGCGGAATTGGGTGGAGGCGACACTTGGGGAACGCAAGAAAGGCGACCGCGAGAAGGTGAAGATCGCCTTACGATTGAGGAGCGAGACAATGGTGACCGTGGCATGGATTGCGCAACGACTACAGATGGGTAGTGTGGCCAACGTGAATACGCTTCTGTACCACTGGCGGCGGAACAATAGGCAAATATCTGTTCATAAGAACTGACCCGTTTTCGATCCCGTATTCCGCCGCCAATCGGCCAAGGAAGTTCTCGACAAACCACCTGCGGGAATCAAACGTCTTTCGAGCCGCAATAAGTCACGTCAGATGGGACGTGGAATAACTGTTTGGCGAACTTGCACACCTGCAGATCGATTGAGGAAACGATGAAAGGACTAGTGTTATCATGAACTCACGCAGAAGATTTCTTCAACACGGCGGCCTTGTGGCCGCATCCATTTTCACCCAGCCGTCCATCGGCTTCTCCCAGGGGAAGGAAGAATTTGGAGGTATTGTGTCCAACGACGAGGATGGAGAAGTCCTGAGGTTGCGCGATGGAACGGCTATTGTAAGAATCAAAATATCGAAGCTTAAAGGCTCGAACAGCATGTCGTTTCTTTCCGAGTCATTCAAGCCTGGGGACGCTTTGCCTGTGCATAAGCACCTCAATGAAGACGAGTTCATATTTATGCACAGAGGTTCTGGATTGTTGACCCTCGGTGACAAACAATACCCAGTCAAGGAGGGTGCCGTCACTCTGGTGCCAAAAGGCGTCTGGCATGGGCTGCAGAACACTGGAACTGAGAATATAGAAATGCGTTTTGGGTACACGCCCGCGGGCTTTGAGGGATTCTTTCGGGAAGTCGGCTTTCCGGTCGGAGAGCCTTTCGTCAGAAGGACCATGGAACAGAGGCGGGCGATAGCCAAGAAATGGGGAATGGTTTACCGTGATTGACCACGGTGGAGTCGCCGAACCAGGGCGCAGCAGCGAATCGCCGCTCCGCTGGGCAGTTGGACGGTTCGGGTAATTTGGCAGCGCCTCTTGCAGCCGACCGGGCGTTTCCGGCGGCGGTCGCTGATCTTGGTCGTTCGTCAACACCAAGGCCAACGTGAACAATCGAGACAAACGTAGTATCTTGTTTTTCGCCTTAGGGCTGTCTGTTGCAGGTGTCGGTGTGGCCACGGATTCATACTTCTTGACCTCCGCCGGGCTGTTCGCAATCGCTGTGACCATTCGATACCGCAAAAGGCCTCCATTCTGGGATTATCTGGCCTTTCTTGTCCTTGCCCTTGTAATCGTAGCACTCGTTCCTCCGAGTTCGCCTCTGATAGGCGCCATTCCTCTGATGCTTTCCTACGTCCTCGACTACATCGATGAGCAGAGACAGAAGCGCGTGGCGCATCCCGCGGCAGCGTTGGTGGCAGGCGCCACACATGCCGAGCCAGAATGGCGGCCCCGAGAAGCCATCTGGCAATTCGGAAGTCACAGAGGAGCCGCAATTGGTGAGCTGAATCGTTCGACGCGAGCAAACTATGAACATACGTGAAGATCTTCGACGCTACTTGATTGAGACCGCCCAGGTCACGCAAACACGCCGTTACAAGTGGCTAACCGCGATTTATTTGATTTTGTTGCTTGCGAGCGTCTTGCATGTTTTTCAGCCCGAGTATTGGCAACTGCGCCGTCTGCGCGGACACATTGCGGATATCAGCCCGCAGTGGGATGCTTTCAAACGCGCGAATCCAGGTTTTGAAGCCGTTGAACTCTTCCCAGGGTATGACGAGGGACATGGTGTGAGGTTCGCAGCGAAAGGCAAGGTTCCCTGGGATGTAGATTTGAAACAGCTTGCCGAATTCATGTGGAGCACCAAGCCGCCATTTGCGGTGGACATCTTCAAAGTGACTACCGACTACTCAAATGCACCTCGCGTCCGGAGCCCGCGCACAAAGAAAATGACGGCCATAACGCCAGATGGAAGGCGCATTGAAGTTGATGTGCCTGTGGAGCCATATCCCGGCACGGACTTGGATACCGCACGATCCAAGGCCGAAACAGGGAACCCAGCGAACGGGAGCCAGCCGACTCGCTCAGAGACGAATTCAACGTCCCCGGCGGCTGGCTCCCGTCGCTGACATCAATCGTTCGGCGCTATCGTAGGCAATGTGATCACGCAATGCCCAAACTGTAAGTCTCAGGAGATCGTGGGAGGAGAACTTCGCACCGACCAACCCGGTCACGATGTGGGGAGTCCTGCATTTTACGTAAAGACTACGAGAAGCAAGTTCTTCTGGTCGTCTGAGCCATGTGTATATCCAGACAAGTGCGCGACCATTTGCCTGAATTGTGGGTTGCTCTGGACCCATGTGGATTCCGAGAAAGCGAAAGAGCTGCACCAAAAACAGGGATCATAGAACATGAGGATGCCGAACCAGTGCGCTCCAGCGAACGGGAGCAAGCCGATTCGCTTGGAGACTAATTCAACGTCCTCGGCGGCTGGCTCCCGTCGCTGACCTTGGCGATTGAGTTTGAAGGCCGACATTGTGAGCACAGCAGACAGTAAACAGATCAGCGGCCCGCATCGATACTCCGGTCTGGTGGCGGCGAATGTAGTGCTCTTGCTTTGGGCGGTTGGGCTTTTCGTTTCCCTCCAGTTCCCTCGCAGCGCAAGTTATTTGGGATGCAGCCGGGACAATCTAATTAACCTGCGGGTCTACACACTTGTAACTTACGCACTCTACCCGTTCAGCCTCGATCACCTTGTTGGGTTGGCCGTTTCACTTCTTTTATCTGTGTATTTTATTGGTAACCTGCTTACCCCGCAAAGAATCTGGCTACTCATTACTGGGTCAACGGTGCTTGGGGCAGTGTTGTTCTGTGGAATGGTCAAGCCGCCAGCGTTACTCGTCGGAGGCGGAATGGTGACATGGGGCCTGGTGGGTGCCGTGTTGGCATTGGGGCTCACAAATTGGCGACATCTAGGAATACTTCGGCGTGTTTATTTGGTTTTGGTCACTCTGTTTACCATAAGTCTAATTTTTTCTTTCAGCGCCTTAACTTACGCACAGTTGCTCGTGGCCACAGGAGCTTTCACCACGGTGCTCTTTTGGCATCGCAACGATAATTCAACCCGCAAACATCTCCCTCTGCTCTCGTGACGGGTGTGACCAGGCGCGCAGGGATCGGGGCGGCAATTGCGCGCGAACTGGGTCGCGCCGGGCCAGGCCCTTCGTCACGTTCTTCCGCCATTACGACGCGCAGCAGTCCTGGTGCGTCGAGCCGGATGGAATGCTCCCTTGCCGAGGGCGGCAGCCCGGCTACAATTCATCCATGAGCATCGCCGAACTACGCAAATTGCCGCCCATTGAGAAGATGAAGATCATCGAGACTCTTTGGGGCGACCTGGCGGCCGATGAAGAATCGTTTGAAAGTCCGGCGTGGCATGGGACCGAGTTGAGGAAGACCGAGGCGGACTTTGCGGCAGGCCGAGTGGAAGTCATGGATTGGGAAGACGCGAAAAAGCAGTTGCGAAAGCAGAAGGAATGAGAGTCCGGATACTGCGTTCGGCTTTTGACGACCTGGCTGCCGGTCGTCGTTTCTATGATCAACAGGAACCGGGTGTAGGCGATTACTTCCTCAACAGCCTGTTTTCTGAAATTGATTCCTTGACGCTTTATGGCGGAATCCACCGCATTCAGTTCGGACATCATCGGCTTCTTGCAAGGCGATTTCCCTATGCGGTTTATTATCGAATCATCGCAAAGGAAGCCGTCGTTTTTCGAGTGATCGATTGCCGCAGAGATCCAAGACGGATTCGAGCGGCTCTTGAAGAAAATGGCTGACCAGAACTCCGTTGTCCCGCCCCGTTGCGCGCGGGCAAACCGGATTGTCTGGAACGCTCCCAGTTGCACAAGGGCATCAATTCCCTCAATACTCGAAGCATGAACCCACGAGTGATGAGTCTCATTTTGTTGGCGGCATGTTCCGGCTTTCTCACGGCTAAATCCCAATCAGCGGACTTCAATGGCGGAGACTTTCGTTGGAAGCATGGGCCAGTCGTTCAAGCGCCGGCATCGAGGCCGGACGATCCTTGCGTTTCGGTCAAGGATCCGACGATTGTCCAGTTCAACGGCTCGTGGCATCTCTTCACGACGATCCGCAGCGAGAAGCGGTCGCACCAGATTGAATACTCGTCGTTCCGCGAATGGAAGGACGCCGATGTGGCTCCGAGGCATGTCCTGACTTTCAACCCAGGTTACTTCTGCGCTCCGCAGGTGTTCTATTTCACGCCGCAGAAGAAGTGGTATCTGATCCATCAGGCAAGCGACACCAACCGCCCCGTGAGCCTTCAACCGGCTTTCTCCACTTCCGAGCGGATTGACGATCCGAAATCGTGGTCCAAGCCACAGTTCCTCTACGACACGCATCCGGAGAATGTGAAGGGATGGATCGACTTTTGGATCGTATGTGACGAATCGACGGCGCATCTCTTCTTCACTTCCAACAACGGCCTGATGTGGCGGGCTGAAACTCCGCTCGCCGCATTTCCCAAAGGCTGGTCGAAACCCGAGGTCGTGCTGCGGGACGATGTGTTCGAGGCCAGCCATACTTATCGGGTCCGGGGTGAAAAAGGATTCCTCACGGTGATTGAGGCTCAGGATGGGGGCAGGAGGTATTACAAGGCTTACGTCGCGGACAAGCTCGCAGGTGAATGGAAGCCTCTCGCGGCGACGAAGGAGAAGTCGTTTGCAAGTTTGCGAAACGTCGTCACGTCAGGAGTGCCTTGGACGGAATCGATCAGTCACGGGGAGTTGATCCGCTCAGGGTTTGACGAACATCTGGAAATCGACGGTTCGAATCTCCAATTCTTGTTCCAAGGCGTCAAGGACGTGGACGCCAAAGGTAAGCCTTACGGGCGGATACCCTGGAAGCTGGGACTTCTGGAGTCGGTGAAGTGAAATGTTGAATCGGGCTGACGCTCCATGAACTACAGGTAGGGCTGGCTGTCCTCAGCCCGCCGCGAACGGCGGAAGGATCACCGCATCCCCTCCCAACGCCACGGCGCGGTGAGGACACCGCCGCCCTACCAGGCGCACGGGTTGGTCGCATTGGTTCGCGTCCAGAATCCTGGGGTTTTCCCCTCTCCGTGAACCTGACCTGGGAGCGCTGGCGTCTCGCCGGCGTGTTCCCAATTTCGCCACAGCAACTCGCCGGCGAGACGCCAGCGCTCCCAGGTTCAAGGTCTCGATGCGCGATCGTGAAATCGTGGAGGTGCCGATGCAATCAATGCCATCTTCCGCTCGAGTTGGAGGCTGGCACAAATCATGTTGTATTTTGAATTCGCAAACCTGATCGATTGCCACTGTGCGGCAGCAGACGCCAAGGAGGTGCTGAATGCGGAATGGTGCTTTCCGTGGGGACTTTCTCCGGATGGGTAAACAGATTCAACCGCGTGAAATTTTCTCAAGCTGCGCGGATTTCACGCGCTTCTTCTTTTCAGAACGCTTTCCTCTGATGGATTCCCACTGGATAAGTTCCTGCCAACTTGATATAGCCTGCTGAATCCTATGAAAACACTCCTCCAGTCCGCAGCCATTTGCCTGATCACGGCGGTCTGCGTTTCCTCCGCAGCGATCGCCCAGGATTCAAGGCTCCTCAAGCTTCACACGCGAGGGCAGAGCGCAGCGACTGGCGGGAAGTTCGCCGAGGTTCAGAAGGACGTGGAATGGGATCCAAAGAAGACCGCCATCATCATCTGCGACATGTGGGACAAGCATTGGTGCCAGGGGGCTACCACCCGTGTTGGTGAAATGGCCCCAAGAATGAATGAAGTCATCAAGGAAGCGCGCAAGCGTGGAGTAACAATCATCCACGCCCCGAGCGACACGATGAAGTTCTACGCTGATCATCCTCAGCGCAAACGCGCGCAGCAGGCCGCCAAGGCGAACCCGCCTGCTGACGTGAACAAATGGAAATCCCTAAACCAGGAGAAGGAAGGGCCTTTGCCGATTGATGATTCCGATGGTGGTTGTGATGAGTTTCCGCAATGTCCAGGTGGTTCACCATGGAAACGGCAGATCGCAGCGATCGAGATCCTGCCCGAGGACTTCATCAGTGATCAAGGCGATGAAGTCTTCAACGTTCTGGCAGGGAAGGGCATTGAGAATGTCATCGTCATGGGTGTTCATACCAACATGTGCGTGCTGGGCCGGCCGTTCTCGATCAGGCAGATGGTCAGCTTGCGGAAGAATGTTCTGCTCATGCGCGACATGACGGACACGATGTATAATTCCAGGAAGCGGCCTTTTGTCAGCCACTTTGCCGGCACCGACCTGGTGATTGAGCACATCGAAAAGCATTGGTGCCCGACGATCACCAGCTCTGATTTTCTCGGAGGGAAGCCGTTTAAGTTTGCCGGTGATCCACGGCGATAACACGCCCGGTTGGTATCGAGTTGCTTAACACAATGCGACCGCCTGGACGCGCAACTGAAGCGAGCAGGCAGTCGATCAGCCCTGCTCCTTCTCCAAACCTTCCAGCACTTCCGGATCGCGCACATCCACCCAGCGCCCCTGAATCTTGAGTCCGGCAATGCGATGTCCCTTCGCCAGCATCGCGTTGATCGCATCGGTCAGCTCGTATTCCCCGCGCGGCGATTTCGCGAGTGTGGCGGTGGACTCGAACAAGGCTGGCCGGAAGATGTAGATGCCGGCGTTATACCACACAGGCTCGCCTGGCTTCAGGAGCCCTTGTTCCCGCAGTTCAGCAAGTTGTGCATCGCTGGGCTTTTCAACCACGCGTTCCAGGCAGAACTCCGGGTCGAAGAAATTGAGTCCGCCTTTGCGTACGTCCTCACCCGGCGTGACCGTAATCAGGCCGGAGAATTTCCCCTCACCAAAGCGGGCCACCATTTGCGCATAGGTTTCAGGTTTCACCAAAATGTCTCCGTATGTGAGCAGAAAGCTGTCGTCGTCAACGAACGCCCTGGCCAGTTCCGGTGCCTTGCCTGTTCCGTCCTGCACCAACTGCCGAGCGTAAGCAACGCGCACTCCGAATCGTGAGCCATCGCCGAAATAGCCTTCCACCACATCGGCACGATAGCCGGTGATGATGCAGACTTCGCGGATGCCCGCGCTTTTCAAGCCCTCGATGATATGCTCGATGATCGGCTTCCCGTGAACCTTGAGCATTGGTTTGGGAAGCTCCTGGGTGAGTTCACGCATCCGGGTGCCTTTGCCCGCCGCAAGAATGACTGCTTTCATATTGGTTAATTGAGCACCCGGCTCGCATAGAACCGGGCGCTTTACTTGCCGAAGGTCAGGCTCAAGCCCCGAACTTGTCAAACATGAGCGCGTTCGCCTGCATCAATCGTATCAGATATTTGGCATCGAACAGACCGAGTGATCCGAGATTGGCGCCTGTCTCGGTGAATCGATCCAGCTTGTCCGAGCCGGAATACTTCGAAGTCAACAGCACCGGTTGCGGATGCCAGGAATGGCCATGCACAGCAACTGGCGTCGAATGATCGCCAGTGATGGCCAGCACATCAGGCCGCTTCTCCAGCAGGATCGGCAGAGCCGCATCGAAGTCTTCGATCGCCTTCTTCTTTGCCTCGAAGTTCCCGTCCTCGCCGGCTTTGTCGGTGTACTTGTAATGGATGAAGAAGAAATCGTAGTTGTCGTGCTCGGCAAGGTAGCGCTGGAATTGCTCTTCAATCGTTTGAGGCCCTTCAATCTTTGCCATGCCCACGAGCTGTGAGAGGCCCTTGTACATTGGGTAAACCGCCAGCGCGGCGGCTTTCAACTTATAGCGCTCTTCGAATGAGGGGATCTCTGGCTGGTGGGCGATCCCGCGCATCAGGAAACCGTTGGCTGGTTTCTCCTTCGCAAGGATCGGCAATGCCGCCTGGTAGAAATCAGCGACGAGCTTTGCGGTCTTCTTTTGTTTGGCTGACTTGGCATCGCGCGGTTTAACCGTCGGGATGGCGAACCCTTCCCTGTTCGGATCGGCGTCTGTCAGCGGACCTTCGAGCCCTTTTCCCCGGAAAACCACGACAAAGCGATGCTCCTTGCCGGCTTTGATGATTACTTGAGTGTCGCCAATCTTTTTGATCTTGGCGGCGAGCTTCGCGCAAAGTTTCTCGCAGGTTTCGGTCGGAATTCTTCCCGCGCGCCGGTCGGTGACGATGCCCTTCGCATCCAGAGTCGCGAAATTCGCACGGGCGCAAACGTCGCCGGCCTTCAACTCCACACCAAGCCCCAGCGCTTCGATGACGCCGCGGCCTACTTCAAATTCGAGGGGATCATAGCCGAACAAACCGAGATGGCCCGGCCCGCTTCCCGGTGTGATGCCTGGAGCGACGGGGGTGAGGCGGCCTTGCGCGGCGTCTTGGGTCAGCGCATCGAGGTTGGGTGTCGAGGCGGCCTCAAGGGGAGTCAAGTAGCCCTGCGATCTGGTGGCAATGTCTCCCACACCGTCCAGCACGACCAGCACGAGCTTGGATTTGGTCTTCAGCGTCAATTCAGAATACAACGAGTTCAGGTTCTTCATAAGTGTGATTTCTCTACTGTTCGGCGTATCCCTTGGGTACCGGGAGCAAGCGGCCCGAACTTGAGGCGGGCATATTGCGCATCCCCGGCGCAGCGTCAACGGTGTTATTTGCGACATTTTCGTGACGCTAAAATTGCCCGCGTTGGACAATTTCAGCTCGATCCGTGGCAAGCCTTGACTGGCGGGGAGCGGGTTGGGCGACAACCATTGCACTCAATGGAAGCCAAACCTCCTGAGAAATTCACCTGCGATGAGAGCGGCCCTTCACCGGTCCAACCATCAGTCAGGGAAGATTCGCCGATTGAATCACCAGGGCTTCCCCTGAGTTCGATTTTTTCTCCGCGGAGGGTCGCGCTGATCGGTGCTACCGAGAGTGCCGGGAGCGTTGGGCGCGCCGTGATCGAGAACCTCGCCTGCTTTCCCGGCGAAGTTTATCCGGTCAATCCCAAGCGCGACACAGTGTTGGGCAGAAAGGCTTACCCTTCTGTCGGCTCGGTGCCTGCGAAGCTCGATCTCGCAATCATCGTCACGCCTGCTCCAACCGTGCCGGGCATCATCCGGGATTGTGTGAAGGCTGGCGTGCGAGGCGCCATCATCATCTCGGCTGGCTTCAAAGAAGTGGGGCCGGCGGGCGCCGAAATGGAGCGCCAGATTCTTGAGGAAGCCCGAATGGGAAAGCTGCGCATCGTGGGCCCAAACTGTCTTGGAGTGATGTCGCCACATCAGAAATTCAACGCAACCTTCGCCGCCGGTCTGGCCCGTCCCGGCACTCTGGCTTTCATCAGCCAGAGTGGAGCGCTTTGCACAGCCATCCTGGACTGGAGCAATCGAGAGAACGTCGGCTTCAGCGCATTTGTTTCCATCGGCTCCATGATCGACATAGGCTGGGGTGATTTGATCTATCATCTCGGCGACGATCCGCACACGAAGGGAATCGTTATTTACATGGAGTCCGTGGGTGATGCTCGATCCTTCCTCTCCGCCGCGCGGGAAGTTGCCCTGACGAAGCCCATCATCGTCATCAAGGTCGGGCGCACGGAAGCCGCGGCCAAGGCCGCCGCATCCCACACCGGCTCACTGACAGGCAGCGATGAAGTGTTGGACGCGGCCTTCCGTCGAGTGGGTGTTCTGCGCGTGAACACCATTGGCGAGCTGTTCAACATGGCCGAGCTGCTCGGCAAACAGCCACGGACCCGAGGACCGCGCCTGAGCATCGTCACCAATGCCGGCGGGCCGGGTGGACTTGCGACGGATATGCTCGTCAGCAATGGAGGAGAACTCGCGCCCATCTCCGCGGAATCAATGAGCGCATTCAATAAACTCCTTCCGCCGCACTGGAGCCACAACAACCCCATCGACATTCTTGGTGATGCCAGTGCCGGGTGCTATGGGAAGGCCGTTCAAATCGCCGCGCGCAATCCTGGCACCGACGGCGTTCTCGTGATTCTCACGCCCCAGGCGATGACAGATGCAACGGCGACTGCGGAGGCGATCAAGGGTTTCTCCCGCATCGAGGGGAAGCCGATCATCGCGAGCTGGATGGGAGGAGATGCGGTGTTCAAAGGCCGCGACATCCTCAACGAGGCGCGAATCCCGACGTTCGATTACCCGGACACCGCTGCGCGTGCCTTCTGTTACATGTGGCGTTACAGTTCAAATCTCAGGAGTCTTTACGAAACTCCCACCGCACCTTCCGGCTCCCGGCACAACATCGCGCAAAAGAACAAGGCGGATAAAATAGTGCTTCATGCGCGGCAGGCTGGCAGGACGTTGCTTACTGAACATGAATCCAAACAACTGCTCCAGGCCTATCACATTCCCACTGTCGAAACTCACGTCGCTCACAACGAGGATCAAGCCGTCGAAGTTGCCAAACGTCTGGGGTTCCCGGTTGTCCTGAAGCTTCATTCCGAAACCATCACGCACAAGACCGATGTGGGAGGCGTTCAGCTTAATCTCTGCAATGTTCACGATGTTCGTCACGCGTGGCACACGATCGAAAAATCCGTGCGCGAGAAAGCCGGTGAAGGACATTTCCATGGTGTCACCGTGCAGCCGATGATCGCCCGGGATGGCTGCGAAGTCATCCTTGGCAGCAGCGTCGATCCCCAGTTCGGTCCAGTGCTGCTGTTCGGGACCGGCGGCCAGTTGGTAGAGGTCTTCAAAGACCGCGCGCTGGGATTGCCACCGCTGAACGCGACACTCGCCCGGCGGATGATGGAACAGACTCACATTTTCAAAGCTCTGCAAGGCGTGCGCGGGCGAAAGGCCGCTGATCTGAAGGCGCTCGATCATCTGTTGGTCCGCTTCAGCCACCTGGTGGTGGAGCAGCCCTGGATCAAGGAGATCGACATCAATCCGTTGCTCGTCTCCTCCACCGGAATGCTCGCGCTCGACGCCCGGGTTGTCCTGCACGATTTGTCCACGCCTGAAGATTCGCTCCCAAGACCAGCGATCCGTCCGTACCCGGCGCAATACATCACGGAAACGGTTCTCAAGGACGGCTCGCAAATTTCGATTCGACCCATCCGCCCGGAGGACGAGCCGGGGGTCAGCCGTTTTCATGGCACGCTCTCGGAACAAAGCGTTTATCACCGCTACTTCACCGCGCTTCGACTGGAACAACGCATCGACCATGAGCGGCTCACGCGAATTTGCTTTAATGACTACGATCGCGAAATCGCCCTGACCGCCGAACACTCTCCCGTTCACGCTGAACACCCCGAGATCATCGCCATCGCACGGCTTGCCAAACTTCACGGAACCAGCGATGCGGAATTTGCTCTGGTGGTGTCAGATCACTGGCAGAAGCGCGGACTCGGTGCCACGCTCCTGCGCCGGCTCATCCAGATTGCCCGTGACGAGCATCTCACGCGACTGTCAGGTACCGTCCTGGCTGACAACCATCCCATGTTGAAGATCTGCCATGCCGCGGGATTCAAGATCTCCCACGCTCAAGGAACCGAATGCGACCTGACGCTCGCGCTTTGAGCAATCCAGATTCAACTGGGCGGAGGATGGGCCACGTCTCCTCGACACATCCTCATCCTCGCCCCCTTGAAAGCGAAAGAGCGGGATCGTTTCCGATCCGGCTCATGCCAACATACATGTTATGCTGTTGAGTGGATCCTCCCCTTACTGAGGAGACCGTGGGATAGGCTACAAATCTTGACGGCGGCACAGACGCATCTGCTTCGTTGCTCGCTTGGTCAGAGGCCGCTGCGGGCATCCTCCCGCGTTCGCGCCTCGCATCTGCATCTGTGGCGCTCGCCATC
>SXGR01443400.1_pt1 | contig 46474 bp, 48 predicted proteins | sample 3174711 | NCBI WGS metagenome assembly SXGR01 (sample SAMN11356860, study PRJNA531348) | freshwater metagenome | isolation source: freshwater sample F1-60 | place: China: Fuxian Lake, Yuxi | collected 2017-12-25
GGGCGACATCGAAAGCCTGCCGTTCTTGGAGGCCATCCGCCAGTTCCGCCAGGATGTGGGCCGCGAAAACGCACTGTTCGTGCACTTGACACTGGTCCCCTACATCGCGTCGGCGCACGAACTCAAGACAAAACCCACGCAACACAGCGTGCGCGACCTGCGCTCGATCGGTATCCAGCCCGACGCATTGCTGTGCCGCACCGACCGTCCCCTCGAAGCCGACATGAAGGGTAAAATCGCGCTCTTCTGCGACGTGGACGAGGAAGCCGTCATCACGGCGCGCGACGTGTCCAGCATTTATGAAGTGCCTCTGAGCCTAGCCGACGAAGGGCTAGACCGCATCGTGCTCGAGCGGCTGCACCTGCCGAAGACCGAAGCGCGCATGGACCCGTGGCAGGAGTTGGTGGACCGCATCCGCGAGCCGCAGGGTGAAGTCACACTCCACTTCGTCGGCAAGTACACCGACTACGCAGACTCGTACAAGAGCATCAACGAAGCGCTCTACCACGGTGGCTTCCGGCATCGCCTCAAGGTCACCCTCAAGTTCGTAGAGGCCGAAGCGCTCGAACAGCCCGACGGTGCTCGCCTGCTCGACGATGCGGTGGGGATATTGGTGGCGCCGGGTTTTGGCGACCGCGGCAGCCGAGGCATGATGGCCGCCGCCGAGTTCGCGCGCACGCGCAAGATTCCCTACTTTGGCATCTGTTACGGCTTCCAGTGGGCCGTAGTGGAATTTGCCCGGCACGTGGCGGGCCTGGCCGAAGCCGATTCCACAGAAGTGGTGGAAGACGCCGCCCACAAGGTCATCTACAAACTTCGCGACCTGCTGGGTGTGGACGACATGGGCGGCACGATGCGGCTCGGCAGTTACGCGTGCCGGCTCACGCCCGACTCGCTCGCGTTCAAACTTTACGGCGACGAGATCATCCACGAGCGACACCGCCATCGCTACGAGTTCAACTGCGCGTACGAAAAGGCGCTGACTGACAAGGGCCTGCGCATCGTGGGCCGGTCGCTCGACGGCAAGTTTGTGGAAATCGTCGAACTACCCAACCACCCATGGTACGTCGCCGTGCAGTTCCACCCCGAATTCAAGTCGAAGCCCCTGCGCCCGCATCCGCTGTTTGCCGGGTTTGTCGAAGCCGCGCATCGCTACGCGCAGGCGCAGGCCGGGCTGGCCACCAACGTCACGGCCATCGGTGACCGCCGCCGATGATTTTAGTGTGCTACGCACGACGCTTCAGGACGTCTTTCGGGCGGGGCATCCCGAGGGGTGGCGTTGCTCCTCGCTCAAATACACGGGGTATTCTCACTCGTCGCGCCTTGCCCGCCGGGCGCCGCGTCCGGAAGCCGGAGCTTGGAGCGTCATGCGCAGCACACTAGTCCCCGTCACGTCCGACGTAGTGCTGGGGCACCGAGCCCTGGTGCTGATTGCTGGGCCGTGTGTCATCGAGAGTCCGTCGCACGTCATCGACATCGCGCGTGAAGTGGCCGCGATCGCCGCGCGCGTGGGCATGCCCTACGTGTTCAAGGCATCGTTCGACAAAGCCAACCGCACATCCGCGTCGTCATTCCGCGGACCCGGCATGACCGCGGGCCTCGAGGCCCTGCGGGGCGTCAGGGCCGCCACCGGCGTGCCGATTCTCACCGACATCCATGAGGCAGCGCAGGCGGCGCCAGTGGCGGAAGTGGCCGACGTCCTGCAGATTCCCGCGTTCCTCGCGCGGCAGACCGATCTGATCACGGCCGCGGCCCATACCGGACGCGTAGTCAACATCAAGAAGGGCCAGTTCATGGCGCCGCTCGACATGCGCCACGCCATTGCAAAGGTCACTGCCACGGGCAACAGCCGCGTCTGCCTCACCGAACGCGGCTACACGTTCGGTTACAACAACCTAGTGGTGGATATGCGCGCGTTCCCGATGATGCGCGCTCTGGGCGCACCGGTGATCTTCGACGTCACACACAGCCTGCAATTGCCGGGCGGTGGAGACGGCGTCACGGCGGGTCTGGCCGAATACATCGAGCCCATGGCGTGCGCCGGCGTTGGCGCCGGAGTTGATGGCGTGTTTCTCGAGGTACACGAAGATCCGAAGCGCGCGAAGAGTGATGCGCAGAATGCGTTGAGGCTTGACCTGCTCGAGCCGTTGCTCCGCAAACTCGTGCAAATTAACGAGATTGTGAAACCCCATGCGTAACGACAAGAAAGACGCGAAAGAAGCGCTGGAGATTGCCGTGCGGGTGCTCGACACCGAGGCACGCGCGATCATGGGACTCATCCCCCAGCTCAGCGACACGTTTTCGCGCGCGGTGACCCTCCTCCACTCCTGCACTGGCCGGATCATCCTCACCGGCATGGGAAAATCGGGAATCATTTCGCACAAGATGGCGGCCACGCTCTCGAGCACTGGCACGTCGGCGTTTTTCCTGCATCCGGCAGAAGCCATCCATGGCGATCTGGGAGCGGTGCAGGCCGAAGACGTGGTGGTGGCGCTGTCGCACAGTGGCGAGACCGAGGAACTCATCCGGCTGGTGGAAGCCATCCGGCGCATCGGCGCCAGGCTGATTGCGCTGACGGGCAACCTTGAGTCCACGCTGGGACAAGCCGCAGACATCGCGCTCAGTTGCCACGTGGCGGCTGAAGCGTGCCCCATGAATCTGGTGCCCACAGCCAGTACGACCGCCGCGCTGGCCCTGGGTGATGCGCTCGCGCTCGCGCTGTCGCAGCGCAAGGGCTTTCGCGCTGAGGAATTCGCGGACCGGCATCCGGGCGGGAAGCTCGGCAAGAAGTTGATGCGGGTCGACGCGTTGATGCATACGGACGAGGCGGTGCCGAAGGTGCCGGGCGACGCGCCCATGCCGCTAGTGATCCATGAAATGAGCAGCAAGCGCCTGGGGATGACCTGCGTCGTCGATGCCGAGCGCCGCCTGCTCGGGATCGTCACAGACGGAGACCTCCGCCGCCACATGACGCCCGGATCGACCCTACTCGACCAGCAGGCGCACGACGTGATGACCCGGCACCCCGTCACCATCACACGGGGTATGCTTGCTGTGGAAGCCATCAGGTTGATGGAGCAGCGCAAGATCACGGCGCTTGTGGTTGTGGACGATCTGCTTCGCGTCGAGGGCGTTGTGCACCTGCACGATCTCTGGCGCACCCAAATGATGTGATGTCCCTGACCGATGACCAGCTCAAAGCGAGATCGCAACAACTGCGTCTCCTATTGTTCGATGTAGACGGTGTGTTGACCGACGGCACGATTGACGTGACCGGCGCCGGCCACGAACGCAAATCCTTCTCGATCCGGGATGGCGCGGCCATCGTGTGGGCGCAGCGGGCCGGGCTCAGGATTGGGTTACTGAGCGGCCGCGGGTCGGACGCGACGACACAACGCGCGGAGGAACTGAAGATTCCGATTGTCATCCAGGGCGAAACCGACAAGCGCACGGCCTTCCTGAAGCTGGCTGCCACCGAGGGACTGGAGGCTGAACAAATCGCGTACATGGGCGACGATCTCGTGGACCTGCCCGTCCTGAAGCTGGTGGGTCTGTCGGCGGCGCCTCAGGATGCCTGCGAGGAAGTCCGCGAACGCGTACACGTGGTGACGCGGGCCCCGGGTGGACGAGGCGCCGTGCGCGAGTTCATTGAGTTGATCTTGCGCGGCCAGGACCGCTGGGACGCACTCGTGCGCTCCCACCTGACGTGAGCGCCGCCATGGACAGCGGACTTGTGCTCCTCCTCGTCATTACCGCGCTGCTGGTCGGCCTTGCCGTGGGCAAGGCGTGGGAGCGTTACAAACTTCAGGAGGGCCAGTGGGTGGATCGGCGGCGCGTCCGCCAGTCGCCCCACTTCATCGTCGGGCTCAACTACCTGGTGGCCGGGCGCGTAGATCTGGCAATTGAGGAACTCGAAGAAGCGTCGAAGCTGGACCCGGGCGCGCTGGAGTTGCGGCTGATGCTGGGCAACCTCTACCGGGAGCGCGGACAGGTGGGACGCGCGATTCAGGAACACCAGACCCTGTTGCAGCGACCGCGACTGAGCCAGATGGAACACGCCAACGTGCTGCTCTGCCTTGGGCTCGATTATCGACGAGGCGGATTTGTCGATCGCGCCACCGAGGCGTTTACCGAGGTGCTGAAACTGGCGCCCGACAACGAATCGGCGCTCAATAACCTTGAGAAGCTGCAGGAAGAACAGCGCCAGTGGCAAGAGGCGTATCAAACGCGCCACCGACTGGCGGCGATCGCGAATCCCGCCGTGCAGACGCGTTCAAAGACCATCCTCGCGTTTCTGGAACACGAATTGGGTCTGCAGGCGCTGGCCAAGAGCGACATTCCGGAAGCCATCCGGCGATTCACCGCGGCCATTGAACTGCATACCGCCGTGCTGCCGGCCTATCTCAGCCTGGGCGACGCGCGTTTGAAACAGGGCGATGCGACGGCGGCCGCGACCATCTGGGAAGCGGCGGTCAACGTCTCGCTCGACCGCGCGTACCTGCCGCTTGAGCGCCTGGAGGTGCTCTATGTAAGCCAGGGGCGCGCCGATCGATTCGTCGCGCTGTGTGAGCGGTTGACCGACGCGGCCCCGCGGGAATGGCGTGCGCGCGCGGCACTTGCGCGCCACCTGGCCTCGCAAGGTGAGCCGACGCGGGCACTCGAGTCGCTGTTTGGCGCCCTCGAACATAACCCCCACGCGCTGGCCATTCACCAGTCGATTTGGGCGCTGCTATCCTCGTTAGACCTGCCCCGCCCACTCGTGGCCCGCTACATCGAAATCACCCGTCAGTCTGTGTTTTACCTCGACCCCCACGTGTGCACGCGCTGCCGGTACCGCAGCACGGAACTGCTGTGGCAATGTCCCCAGTGCCACGAGTGGGACGCGTTTGTCGAAGAACGCATCACGCCGGCAAGCGACGTCGAGTCAGAAATGTCCCCAGGTCCGAACGTGTAAGCCAAGCCATGAAAACACCCAAGCGCTCGAAGTTCCCGCACGCCCGCCGCATAGCGCTCACCGGCGGCATCAGTACGGGAAAGTCGTTGTGTCTGACGACGTTTGCCCGCCTCGGGGCGCCCATCATTGACGCCGACCAACTGGCGCGCGACGCAGTCGCGGTCGGCTCACCGGGGCTGGCTGCAGTGGTCCGCCGGTTCGGACCTGCCGTGCTGCTCCGCAACGGCCAGCTGAACCGGGCTGCGCTCGGCGCGGTGATCTTCGCTGACCCGACGGCGCGCAAGGACATCGAGAAGATCATCCACCCGCATGTGTATGCCGCCGTCGCGCGGTGGTTCACGGCGCTGAAGGCGCCAGTCGGAGTCGCTGACATTCCGCTCCTTTTCGAGATCGGCCACCAGGGCGACTTCGATGTGGTCGTGGTCGCCGCCTGCCGGCCCGAACAACAACTCGCCCGCCTCATGGCGCGCGGAGGCCTGAGCGAAGCCAACGCCCGCGCCCGCATCGCCGCCCAGGGGCCACTCGCCGACAAGGTTGCGAAGGCGCACCACGTCATCGACACGAGCGGGACGCTCGAGCAGACGGCCGAGAACACCGAGGCCGTTTGGGCGAAGCTGCAGTCTGCGATCTGAGACCGGCGTCCGTAGCGCCGATCAGAAACGTAGCCCGGGCTGGTCCTCAAGCCCGAGGATCACCTCGGCCTTGAAGAGCAGGCCAAGCTACGTGCGAGGGCGTCCTTCTGCGGCCACCAGCGTGTTCTTGAGCAGCATCGCGATCGTCAGCGGCCCCACGCCGCCAGGCACCGGCGTCATCGCGCCGGCGACGTCGACCACCGCAGGGTGTACGTCGCCCACGACCATCGAGCCCCGTGTGTCGAAGCCAACCAGCCTGGGGTGATTGGCGCCGAAGAGCGCCACGGCCTGATCGCGTGAGTCCACGCGATTGATCCCCACATCAATCACCACTGCGCCGGGCTTGACGAACGCGGGCGTGACGAAACCCGGGCGGCCGATGGCCGCCACAAGAATGTCGGCGCGCGCGCAGGTAGCCTCAAGATCCGGTGTCTTTGAATGACAGATGGTGACCGTGGCGTCGCGCTGCAGCAGGAGCAGCGCCATTGGCTTGCCCACGATCTCCGACCGGCCGATGACCACCGCGTATTTCCCGGCGAGGCTCTGCCCTTCGCGATCGAGCAATTCGATCACGCCCGAGGGCGTACACGGCTTGAGTGCGGCGCGGCCCTGCACGAGCAGGCCCACATTATGCGGATGAAACCCGTCCACATCCTTGGCCGGGTCTATAGCATCGAACACCTGCTCGGTGCCCTGTTTGCCGATGGTTTTTGGTAGTGGCGCCTGCACCAGGATGCCGTCGCATGCGCTGTCCGCGTTCAGCCGCCGCACGGTGGCCAGCACATCCTCCAATGGGGCGGAGGCGGGCAACCTGTGCACGGTCACGAGCAGGCCGGCGTCAGTGCCGGCGCGTTCCTTGTTGCGCACGTAGATTTGCGACGCGGGGTCGTCGCCGACGAGCACGATGTGCAACGCCGGACGACGACCGCGCGCAGCCAAAAACTCAGTCACACGTGGCGCGAGCTCCGCCCGGATCGCTCCGGCGACGCGCGTACCGTCGAGCATCACCGCTGCTATTTCTCGCCGGAGGTCTTCGATAACACGCGGCCGATGACAAACACCAGGATCGACACACCCAGGACCTGGAGACCGAAGATGTCGGCCTGTTCGGCGGTCACCCCAATCTCATGCCACTTGGCCGTGGTGTCGTTGGTGATGCCCCACTCGGTGAAGAACCCGAGGATGGTCATGGCGAAGCCGTTGAAGATGGCGAGTGCGCCAAACGCAGTGGTGAAGTTCGCCAACGCCTGCATGCCCGTGCGCTTTGCCCGCTCGGCCGCATTGGCGAGCGTGCTATGGGTGCGGCCGTACACCCAATAGATGATCAGACCGAGGTCTAGCCACACGAGAAACCGCACCCAGGTGATCACGGGCAGGCTCAACATCAGATAGAAACACGACACGATGCCCAGCACCGGCAACACGTTGCCACCGGGCACGCGAAACGGTCGTTTGGCTTCGGGCCGTGTGCGGCGCAGGATCAGGACGGCCGCGCACACGACGACAAAGGCGAACAACGTGCCGATGCTGGTCATCTCGCCGACGGTCTGAATCTGCGTGAACCCGGCGACCACCGCCACCACCACACCCGTGATGATCGTCGTGATGTACGGCGTGCCGTACTTTGGATGCACCACGCTGACGCCCGGAGGCAGCAGGCGGTCGCGGCTCATGGCGAAGAAGATGCGCGGCTGGCTCAGGAGCATGACGAGGAGTACGGACGTGATACCGGCGACGGCGCCAGCTGACACCAGATACGCCGCCCAGTCCTGGCCGATGAGGCTCAGCGCAAACGCCACGGGCGCGTTCAGGAACGCGGCGTCGGTCTTGCTGTCCACCACCGGCACAATGCCGGTCAACACGGCCGCCACTGCCAAATACAACACCGTGCAGACCACGAGCGACGATAGGATGCCGATCGGAAGGTCGCGCTGCGGGTTCTTGGCTTCCTCTGCCGTAGTCGAGACGGCGTCAAAGCCGATGTACGCGAAAAACACGACGGCGGCGGCGGCCATGGTGCCCTGCCAGCCGTAGGCAAAAAACGGCTCCCAGTTCTCGGGCTTGACGTAGGTAGCGCCGACGGCGATGAAGAAGACAATCGCCACCAGCTTGATGCTCACCATGATCGCGTTGGCGCGAGCCGTGGCCTGCACGCCCACCACCAAAAGCGCGGTGATGGCCAGCACGATCAGGACGGCCGGCAGGTTGATGAGTGCGCCAATCGAAACGCCGTTGGCGTCAAGCGTGCCCGGAGCCGCGCTCATCCAGACGGGCAGATGAATACCGGCGCCCGACAGGAGCTTCTGCATGTAGCCACTCCAGCCGATGGCGACGGTCATCGAACCCACCGCGTATTCGAGGATGAGGTCCCAGCCAATCATCCAGGCCACCAGCTCGCCCAACGTGGCATAGGCGTAGGTATACGCGCTGCCGGCGATGGGAATCATCGAGGCGAACTCGGCGTAACACAGTGCCGCGAAGCCGCAGGCCAGGCCGGCGGCCAGGTACGAGACCATGATGGAGGGCCCCGCCTGATTCGCCGCGGCCGTGCCGGTGAGGACGAAGATGCCGGTGCCGATAATGGCGCCGATACCCAGCAAAGTGAGGTCCCACGCGCCCAAGCTGCGCTTGAGCGCCTTTGACCCGTGCTCGACGTCTCCGACAAGTTGTTCAATCGACTTGGTGCTGAGGAGGTTTGAATCCATAGTGTGAGATCCGCAAACAGGCTCGTGGCCCGGCCATTATAGGCGACCGGGCCCAATGCGCAACCACGAGCGCGCCCGTGTTTCGAGTCCGGCAGCATCACTCGGGAGCAGATCGGAGATCACGGCCACCGCATCCGCACCGGCGGCCCACACGGCCGGTGCCCGCTCAAAGGTGATCCCGCCGATGGCCACGAGTGGGAGGCCGGCCGCGTGCGCGACCACGGCGGCATGCTCGACCTGCACCAATCCCACGGGGCTATATCCGGTGTCCTTCGACTCGGTCCCAAACACGGGCCCGATCGCCAAATACGAGATCGGCTGCCGTACAGCCGCTGCCACCTGCGCATCGCTGTGGGTGGAGAGGCCCACAAGGAGGCCGGTGTGATCGCGGTGGACGTCGGTAACCGCCAGGTCGTCCTGCCCCACGTGGACGCCGTCGGCGCCGCAGAGAACGGCGATATCGGCGCGGTCATTGATGTAGAGCGTGGCCCCGGCCTCACGGCACAGGGTTGCGACCTCGCCGGCCACGTCAAGGAACGCACCGAACCGCGCAGACTTGGCTCGCAGTTGTATCAGGCGCACACCGGCGTTGAGCCAGGCGCGGCAGACGTCGGCTGACGCCCAGCCTCGAGCGGCCACGGTGTCGCAGTCGAGGATGGCGTAGAGGGGCGACACCGTCCAATGAGGCAATGAGGCAGTGCCCCGCCGCTTCGTCACGCGCTTTCGGCGAGCTTGCCTTTGCCAGCCGTCTTGTCCGGCATGAAGCGCTCCATGAAGCTCGTGTTGATCCGCGCGGCCACGAAGTCCGGGTCGTTGAGGATCTTGAGATGGAGGGGAATGGACGTCTTGATGCCCTCGATGACGGTCATCTCGAGCGTGCGCTTCATGCGCGCGATGGCCTCATTGCGGTCGCGGCCGTAGGTGATGACCTTGGCGATAAGCGAGTCGTAGTAGGGCGACACGGTGCAGTCGGAGTGCACGAACGAGTCCACGCGCACACCCGGGCCGCCGGGCACGCTGTAGGCCGTGATGAGCCCCGGGCTGGGCGTAAACGTCACCGGGTCTTCCGCGTTCACGCGGCACTCAAGCGCGTGTCCGCGAAACTCGATGTCGCTTTGCCGCACCGAGAGCCGCTGCCCCGCCGCCACACGAATCTGCTCCTTCACGATGTCGATCCCGGTGACGAACTCAGTCACCGGATGTTCCACCTGCAGGCGCGTGTTGACCTCGAGAAAATAGAAACTACCGGTGGCGTCCAGCAGGAACTCAAACGTCCCCGCATTGCTGTACTGCACCGCGCGGGCCGCCTCAACGACCGTGGCGCCCAGTTTCTTCCGCTGCTTGTCGGTCAGCGCGGCCGACGGCGCTTCTTCGATCCGCTTCTGATGCCGGCGCGGCACCGAACACTCCCGCTCGCCCAGGTGCACCACGTTGCCGTGATGATCGCCCATCACCTGGATTTCGATATGGCGCGGCGCCTCCACGTACCGTTCGAGGTAAACATCACCCAGACCAAACGCGGCTTCGGCTTCGCGCATGGCGGTCTTGACGTTTTTTGGCAGTTCCTCGGCGTTGCGCACGATGCGCATGCCTCGTCCGCCGCCGCCGGCCACGGCCTTAATGATGAGGGGATACCCAAGGTCCTTGGCCACCTTGATGGCCTCTTCCTCGCCGTGCACAGGTCCGTCGCTACCGGGCAGAATCGGCACGCCGGCTTTTTTCATCGCGCGACGGGCGCGGGCCTTGTCGCCGAGCAGCCGGATGACGTTCGGGTCAGGCCCGATAAACTTGATGTGGCACGCTTCGCACACTTCGGCGAGGTACGCGCTCTCGGAGAGGAATCCATAGCCGGGATGAATCGCATCGGCGCCGGTGATTTCGGCCGCGCTGATGATTGCCGGCACACTCAGGTAGGAGTCCGCGCTGCGCGCGGGCCCGATACACACATCTTCGTCGGCAAACCGTACGTGCAGCGAGTGCTCGTCGGCCTGAGAATAGACGGCGACGGTCTTGATGCCCATTTCGCGGCACGCGCAGATGATGCGCAGGGCAATCTCCCCACGGTTCGCGATCAGGATCTTATTGAACACGCGCCTCAGCTCACCTTCACCGCGAACAGGCGGTCGCCGAACTGCACCGGTTGGCCGTTGTCGACGTAGGCGGCGGCGATTTCGCCGTTACATTCGCATTCGATTTCGTTCATCAGCTTCATCGCTTCGATGATGCAGAGCACCTGGCCCTTCTTGACGATCGACCCGACTTCCACAAACGGCTTGGAGCCGGGCTCGGCCGATCGATACAGGGTGCCCACAATGGGCGCCTTGATGACCGCGAGCGGCACGCCGGCGTCCACCGCGGCCGGCGGCGGCGCCACCGCGGCGATCGTCGCGACGGGGGCGAGCGGCGCGGCCGCCGTCGCCGGGGTCACCACATACTCGCGGCCGGCCTTCCGGATGCGGACCTTGAGGCCGTCGTGTTCCATTTCGAATTCCGCGAGCTCATGCTCACGAACCAGGTTCAGGATGTCTTTGAGGGCGTCGAGGTTCATAACATCAAACAGTCAGCAAGTCGCGTGGTCCTGCTGTGAGGACTTCAATGCCCGTATCGGTCACGAGCACATCGTCCTCCAGCCGCGCCCCACCAACACCGGGCACATAGGCGCCGGGTTCGACGGTGCAGACCATGCCGGCCCGGAGGCGCTCGTCGGGAGGCGAGAGGCGCGACAGGCGCGGCGCCTCATGTACCTCGAGTCCGAGCCCATGGCCGGTCCCATGAACAAATGCCGCTCCAAATCCTTCAGCGTCAAGAACCTGGCGAGCGGCGCCATCAACGGCGCTAGTGGCCACACCAGCGCACATTACGTCCAACGCGGCCTGCTGCGCCTTCCGCACCGCGCGAAAGATGCCCGCCGCCTCGTCCCCAGGCCGGCCCACCGCCGCCATCCGGGTTAAGTCCACGCAGTATCCGTCCAAGACCCCGCCGAAGTCCAGCACCACCAAATCGCCGCCTGAAAGCCGTCGATCGCCCGGATGGGCATGCGGATGCGCTGAATTCGGGCCGGAAGCCACGATAGTGTCGAAGGCCGGCCGGGTGAAACCGGCGCGGGACAGCCCCAAGTTAATGTCGGCCGCCACCTGCCGCTCAGACCGGCCTTCCCTGACCCACTCCGCCAGTCGTGCCGCGACTCCGGCCAGTGCCGCACCGGCCCGCCGGAAGACCGCAATCTCGTGGGAGTCCTTGATGAGCCGGAGGGGTTCCACCAAGCTGGTGTGGCCCTGGAAGTCGCCCGGTACCGCCGCCTGCCAGCGTTTCAGCAGCGACACGGTGACGTGGTCGGCCTCGAACACGATTCGCGTCGCGCCGGTGCCGCCAATCACTTCGGCGAGCGCGGCCTCGTACGTGGTTTCGGTGGTGACCACCGAGACGGACGCCATGTCGCCCCGAGCGCCTGCCTCAGTGGCGACGGTGGCATACCGGCCATCGAGCACCAGACAGTCTCCCTCCGCACTTTGGACGAACAACCCCGCAGACCCGTGGAATCCGGTCAAGTACGCGATATTCGTGGACGACGAGACCACACACACGGTGCCGTCAGCCTGCCACTGGCTTCGAAGTCTGGCCAGCCGGGCCGGCCACTCAGGACGGGAATCAGTCACTCCACCAGAGATTGTGTCAGACGGCGGCCCGAAATGCCTCTACCCGCGACAGCCACGACTCAAGGCGCATCACGACAGGCGGCACGTGTGGCGCGGGCGGCGCCACCGCCACTATCGCTGCGGACGGTTCCTGCGTCTCCTCCAGATCGGGCGTGTAGGCGGGGTCGCTCTCGTCAAGCACGTGCAATTGCGCCAGCCCCCGAATCGCGGCGTAATTGTCTGGCGCGTGCTGCCTGACGATTTGGAATTCTTCACGGGCTTCCTGGAGGCGCCCAAGGTCCAGCAGTGCCCAGCCGAGCGTCACACGGGCAGAGAGATGCCCTGGGAACCGTGCCAGCGCATCACGGCAGAGATCAACGGCGCCAGCCGGGTTTCCTAATCGACGAGTTTGTTCGGCAGTCACTTCTCCTCCTCCGGAGGCGGCGCCACGGTCATGGTTGCGGATCGCACGCCCTTGCGGCCGGTGTTGTCGGTGACCGTCAAGACCACCGTGAACGTGCCCGCACTGGCGTATTGGTAGGTTGCCGTCACTCCTGACCCGACGGCCCCGGGCACCCCGAAGTCCCACGCGTAGGACACAATCTGCCGGCCTGCGGGCACTGTGGACGCCGAGGCGTTGAACACCACCGGCGTGCCGATGCCTGGACTAGTCGGCGACGAGGTGAACAACGCAGTCGGTGCGGGGAGATCACCCACCGTCAGCGTCTGCGTGGCTACGTTGGTTCGGCCCGTGTCATCGGTGACCTGCAGCACCACGGTGAACGTGCCCGTGACAGTGTACTTGTGCTGCACCGCGATGCCTTCGACGAAGGTGCCGTCGCCAAGATCCCAGTTGTAGGCCGTGATTCGACGGCCGGGAGGTGCCGTTGAGGCCGCCGCGTTGAAGACCACGCTGGTGCTAAGCCCCGGCGCGGTCGGCGAGATGGTGAACTGCGCGATAGGCCCGGGCGACGACGTCACCGACACCTGAGTGACGGGTGTCGACACGCTGGTGCCGAATGCGTCGCTGACCGTCAATACCACACCGTAGCTGGTGGCTAGTTTGTAGCTATGCGATATCTGGCGTCCCGTATCGGTGCGGCCATCGCCGAACTGCCACGTATACGAGGCGACCTGCGCGTCTGGGTCCAAGGTGGCGGAGGCATCAAAGTAGATGGTGTCGTACGCGCGGGGGGCGGAAGGCGAAAAAGTGAATATGGGCACCATGCGCGTCGGGGGCCGAATGGTCCCTGGCGACACGAGAAGCAGATCCACCGTACGTGCAAGCGCGCCCGAAAAATCGGTGCCGAGCGGAATCACGCGGAATGTGACCACGCGGTTCGTGACCACGCCACCGTTCGGGGTGGGCGGAGCCACGTAGGTGACGCCGACGATGCCATCGCTGCTGGTTGATGGCCAGCGGCTGCTCAGGGTGCCGTAATCGGCCGGGACCAATGCACCCGTGATGTCCCGCACAAGAATGTCCAGGCGCATCGCCACGCCGGCCTTCTGCAGGCCGTGCGCATCACGCGCGGTGATCGTGATTCGGGAAGTGGACACGCCATCCTGGCTGATCATGTCTGGCGAGGCCGTCACGGCCAGCGACAGCGCCAGTTCGGACGGCCCCGTCGGCACCGGAATTGACGCCGGTTCGACGCTGCAGGAGACACTGGCCAGCACGGCTATGGTCACGACCACAGCACGACGAAAGATCGCGCTCATTCCTCATCACCCCAATCGGCAAAGTTCACACTGATCCGCGCGTTCACGGTCACATTCCGCCCCGCCTGATCGGTGCCATAAAACACCACGTCGGCAAATGTGGAGATCGCAATCGCACCTCCAAGGCCAGCAAGCGTGCTCAGCGGCGCCTCCAGCTTGGCCTGCACGCGCACCAGGACGAGTGATGCGGTGGTGGTTGTGCTGACCGTCGCCGTCAGCGCGCCGGCAAACGGATATGGCACATCCACCCCATGAGTGTTGCGGCCGTCCGACCGAAAGTAGGTGACGCGGTAGCCGCGCAATGTCACGTAGTTGACTGGTGACGGTCCGACCAGGGGGTCTTTCATCGCCAGTTGGAACGTGACCTTAGCGAAGTCCTCAAGCTGCGTAGGCACGGTATTGATGACGGTCACCACGTCGGACGCCAGGACACCACTGAACTCGGACGGACGCACGCCCGACGCCGCCTCCATCGAACTCACGATGAGGTACGAGCTGGCTTGTCCGGTGCGCCCATTGGCGGCGCAGGCGCTCATCAAGGCGAGGACGGCACACAAGGCGGCCACCCGAAGACCGGCATGGACGGTGGCAGTGAAGGTCATGACGGACTCCGCACGATTCGAGGGGTGATGAAGATGATGAGTTCGCGACTCTCGTCCTCTTTGTCCTCACCTTTGAACAGCCAGCCGAGCAGCGGGATGCGGTGAAGAACGGGTGTGCGATCCAGGGTGGACTGCTCGCGGCTGAGAAGGATGCCTCCAATAATCGTCGTGGCGCCATCCGACACCTGCACGGACGTTCTCGCGCGCTGCGTGTCAATCGATGGAATACCTCTCACTTCCTGGCCCGGCGAGGCGTTTTCGAGTTCCACGTCCATGATGACGGTGTTGGCGGCAGTGATGCGCGGTGTGACGAGCAACTTCAGTGCGGCGTCCTTGAACTCGATGGTGACGGTGTTGTTCTGTTCTTTCTGAATGGGAATCTGGACGCCCTGCGTCATCTCCGCTTGTCTGTTGTTTTGCGTGGTCACCCGAGGTGACGACAGGATGCGGGTGTTGCCGGTGCGTTCGAGCGCAGACAAGGCGACGTCGAGATTCAGGGCGCCGGTAATGGAGCCCAGGGCTAGGCCCAGTGTCGACGTGGGCACGTTCTCACCGGGCCTGTTGACCACCGTGGTGTCTACCACGCCGGTATTGGGAAAATTGAAATTGGTGGTGTTGCCCAATTCCGGCGAGACGCGCCCCGAGCCGCCCCAGGTGACGCCCAGCGCGCGCGCGGAGGTGCGATTGGTCTGCACGATGCGCGCTTCAATTTCCACCTGCGGTTCAGCGCGATCAAGCGTCGCAATGAGGTCTGTCGCCGCCGTGAGCCGCTCGGGCACGTCACGCACAATGAGTGTATTGGTGCGCTTGTCGTGCTGCACGTACCCAAACTTGGACAACACCGCCACTTTCAGCAGAGGTTCCAGCGCCTCGGCCTGCGCGTAGTTCAAGGTAAAGGCACGGGTTTCGATCGAGCCGGGCGCCTGCGAATCCGCCAGTTTCTGCCTGGCCTGGTTCTCGGCATCGAGCACCGACAGGGGCACAATACGAACGACGTTGCCCTCGACAACGTACGAGAGTTTGTTGCTCTTGAGGACGACGTCGAACGCCTGATCCCATGGTACGCGCATCAGCTTGATGTCCACCGTGCCGTCCACTGCGGAATCGATGACGATGTTGAGGCCGCTCACTTCCGCAAAGGATCGCAGCACCGCGCGCAGGTCCGCACCATGGAAATCAAAGTCGCCCACCGTGCCCGTGTAGCGCTTGACCGCCTCCTGTGGCGTCGTAAACGTGGACGGCACCTGCGCCTCCACCATCATGCCCAGTGCGCCCCACACGCACCACGCGCCGATGACGGCGCACCGCACCAACCATATCCCGCTCATCGTCCCGGTCCTGATGTTGGCCGGAGGCGTGTTTTCACCTCGCGCGATATGATGGTGCCAGTGCCATCGGCTACGTGGGCGAGGAAGGTCACCGCGTCGCGATCGATCCGGCGCACCACGGCGTCATGCAGCTTGTCGTTGCTACGGGCCAGGTAGGTGTTGCCGTCGGGCCCCGCCACAATCGCAATCCACTTCTGGCCGCTGGTGAGAATACCGGTCACGACCGCATCCATGACCGCCATACCGGCCAGGCCTTTGGCGCGCGTAACGTCGGCCTCTGGGACGTTCGTGGGCTGTTCCTTGATCAGGCTGGCGAACGGGTCGCGCCGTCCGCCCGAGTTGTAGCCAGACGCTGGAACGCCGACGCGGGTGCCGACCTTGATTTCCTGTGCGTGGGAGATCACACAGGGGCCCAGCAGTAGCCCCACGCCAATCATGAGGAGTCTTGCAGCGGTCACGGTCGACCTCCTGACTCAGATGACACGGTACTGAACACAAATGTGGTGGCGATGCACGAGGCGAGAACCAGGGCGCCTTTACCGTCGGCTACCGTGTTGATACGCAAGTGCAGATTCGACACGGAAATCAAGCGTGCTTCCGAGGCCACGCGATCGAAGAAGCGGCTCAGATCGTGAAATCCGCCCTGGAGGCCCACCTCGATCGGCCATTCCAAATACTGCTCACGGTCGGCGACCGGCTTGGGTGTGAAGTTGCTCAGGTTGAGGTTGGTCTCGCTCGCGAGCACGTGCAGGTCGCGCAACACGACCTGCGCGTCTTTTTCGTCCGGCAGGACGGCGGTGGTCTCGCGGAGCCTGGCTTCAAGCGCGGCCACCTGCTTCCTGACCGCCGGCAACCGCTGGGCAGTCAGTGTCGCCTTGTCGACATCGACCAGCACCGTGGCCAGCCGAGCGCGGCGCACGGCGAGTTCCGTACGTTCGGGTGAAATGAGCACCTGCCATGCGGCGGCCAGACTAAGGATCGACAACACGCCGCACATCACGACCTGGGCCTTCGGCGAATATTGATGAAAACTCTTCGCCATGGCTACAGCCCCCCCTCAAAGCTGGAGAACGCGATCACTTCGCCGCGAATCGCGAAACGCACCACCGATTGTGCGGCCACCGTTTCCATGCTCGTGGTGACGATGTCGAGCGTGCGCGCGAATTGCCCGGACACCTGCAGGCGATCAATGAAGTCCGTCAGCGCCGACAGCGACATGGCGCGTCCCTCGACCTGCACCACGGCGCCGGTCTGTTTCAGGTCCAGGAGCCACAAGCCTTCGGCCAGTGACTGGCTGATGGTGTCGAGAAGCTGCACGGGGGCGCGCTGCGTCGCGCGCAAGCGGTCGATCAACGAGAGGCGCTGTCGGAGGTCGGCCTCGCGCGCTGTAGCCAACTCAACAAGTCGTGACGCTTCCTTCAACTGAGTGAGAGCGGCTTCGGCGACGGAAATCTCGGCGTCCACACGGCGGCGTTCGCGATCGATGGACCACCACCAGGCGCCTACACCGGCGGCGGTGGCAACGAGCATCGTGAGCCCGACCAGCGCCGCGCGATGCTCCTGGGGTATCACGAACAGGCGGCGCCACGCTGCCGCGGCGGGCGCGGTGCCTGGAGCGAGCAGGTTGACGCGGATCATCGGTCGTTCTCCCGGCGAAGAGCGAGCCCGACAGCCACAGTAAACGCCGGACCGTCGAGTTCGGCGCCGATGGCGCGCTGCGGTCGGGCGATCTGGCGGAACGGGTCGCACCACTCCACCGTCGTCTGGAACTCCTCGTCGAGCAGCGTGCTGAGGCCCTCGATGCGGCAGGCGCCACCAGACAAGACAATGCGGCTGAGCGCCCCCGGGCTGGCCGTGCTCCAGTAGAAGTCCAGAGTCTTGCGAATTTCGGTGATGAGTTGCAGGTGCACGTCACGGAGCACCCCAGCCACACCGGTGTCGCCATTGCTCTTGTGTCCGTGGAGAATGCGGCGTGCGGCCGCCGGATCCAGGCCCACCTCCCGTTCGAGCGCGGTGACGTAGGCTGCACCGCCGACGCCCAGGTCGCGGGTGCACACCAGTTGCCCCTGCTCGAGGACACAGACGATGGTGGCGTTTCTGCCGATGTGGACCAGCACTGATACGGCGTCGGCCCGATGGGGATAGTTCACCTCGTAGGCGTTGGCCAACGCGAAGGCCTCGACGTCGAGAATGGCCGGCCGGCGTCCGGTGGCTGTGGCTATCGCTACCCGTTCTTCGGCTCGGTCTCGTCTGGCCGCCACCAGGAGGATGTCGAGGGCGTCGGCCGACAGCGCCGTGGCCTGCCCGTTGAGCACCTGGTAGTCGAGTTGTACGTCGGTCAGCGCGAACGGGATGTACTGCTCGGCCTCCCAGGGTATCGCCTCGGCCAATTCCTTCTGGTCCATGGGCGGCAGCGCCAGGCGCTTGACGATGACGGCTTGTCCGGAGACGGCGGCTGCGATGTGAGCCCGGCGGAGCCCAAGGGTATCCAGGAGCGCGGCGGCGGTCTCACTCACCTGTTCCTGGGTCACGCGGTCCCCAGGCGGCAAGGGGGCCTCGCCGGCGGCCAGCAGCGTCCAGCCACGGCGGTTCTGACGTAAAGCCACGGCTTTGACGGCATGCGATCCAAGATCGAGTCCGACGACGGGTGGCCGGAAGGCGGAGAGAAGTCCCATTACGCACTAGGGACTGGCAAGGCTGATGCCAAGTGCTCAGACGTGCCTCTCTGCCCGAGAGCAAGGCCCTGTCCCGTAATCAGCGACCCGGTTAACCCGCCCATTCTTGTGCGCGACTTGCATTTTCGTTAGCGGGACGGGAATAGCAGACGGTTCCCGGTTTGGTTCGGGTTCAGGGCCGGATTGATTGACATTTCTGCACGGCGTCGCTATTCTTTTGGTTTGCCGTCCTCTGGATCCGGCTGAAAGGGAAGCATGGGTACGTTTACGCCATCCGCCAAGGTCGTGACTCGGCTGTGGCATGTTATTGACGCAGACGGACTGGTTCTGGGGCGCATCGCGACCCAGGCGGCCCGTTTGCTGCAAGGCAAACACAAGGCGGAGTGGACGCCGTTTCTTGACCGTGGCGATCACGTGATCGTGGTGAACGCGTCGAAGGTCAAACTGACGGGCAAGAAAGAAGAGCAGAAGTTGTACCGCTACCACAGCGGCTACGAGGGTGGGCTCCGCGAGGAGCGCGCCAGGATTGTGCGCCAGAAGGATTCGCGGCGCATCGTTGAAGAAGCCGTGCGCGGCATGCTTCCGAAGACGAAGCTGGGCACGGCGATGTACGGCAAATTGAAGGTGTACGCCAAGGGCGAGCACCCGCATGCGGCACAGCAGCCGCGCAAGCTTGAGGTAGCGTAACCGTGGCAGCAGCAACTCAGTTCTACGGCACGGGGCGCCGCAAGACTTCAACCGCCCGTGTGTTCCTTCGTCCCGGTGGCGGTGCCATCACTGTCAACGCCAAACCCGTGGAAGTAGCCTTCCCCACCGAAACGCTGCGCCTCGTGATTCGGCACCCGCTGGTGGCGACCGAAACCACAGAGAAGTTTGACGTCATGGCGACGACCGTCGGCGGCGGCGTGGCGGGCCAGGCCGGGGCGCTGCGCCTGGGCATTGCGCGGGCCTTGCTCGAGTTCAACGAGGAGTTGCGTTCGTCGCTCCGCAAAGAAGGTCTCTTGACGCGCGACCCGCGCGCCAAGGAACGTAAGAAGTACGGCCAGAAGGGCGCTCGCAAGCGCTTCCAGTTCAGTAAGCGTTAACTTTTACACGAGACGAGGCAGTCTTTGAGTTCGATTGCAATGAAGGATTTGCTCGAAGCGGGCGTCCACTTCGGCCACCAAACCAAACGCTGGAATCCGAAGATGAAGCCCTTCATCTTCGGCGAGCGCAACGGCATCTACATCATTGATTTGGGGCGCACCTCGCGGCTCTACAAGGAAGCCGCGCAGTTCACCACCAACACCGCCGCGCAGGGGGGCACTTTCCTGTTCGTAGGCACCAAGCGCCAGGCGCAGGACGCCATTGCCGAAGAGGCGCAGCGCTGCGGGATGTTTTTCGTCAACCAGCGATGGCTCGGCGGCCTGCTGACCAACTTCTCCACCATCCAGCGATCGCTTGGACGGCTGCGGGAGTTGGAAGCGATGACCACCGACGGGCGGTACGACACCCTCTCGAAGAAGGAAATCGCCCGGCTCGACAAGGAGCGCCGCAAGCTCTCAAAGAATCTCGACGGCATTCGCGGTATGAGCCGGTTGCCCGACGCGCTGTTCATCGTGGACACGCGCAACGAACAAATTGCGGTGGACGAAGCCCGCAAGCTCAAGATTCCGGTGATTGGCGTGGTGGATACCAACTGCGACCCCGATCAGGTGGACTACGTGATTCCGGGCAATGACGACGCGCTGCGGTCGATTCGGCTGTTCGCGGCCGGCATCGCCGATGCGATCCTCGCGGGTCGCGGCATTGCGGAGTCGGCCGCAGCGGAAGAAATGCCCGCCGCGCCGGTCAAGCCGGCAGCGGTCGACACAGCCGCCGTCGCCCCTACTCCGTCGGCGTAAGGACGCGCCTGCTGGCGCGACTCGAACTTCTCAAGACAGGAAGCGCCGGTCTGCCAAGGCCGGCGTTTCTGTTGGTGTAGTACCAGGTGAGGATGAATGATGTCCGTTGAAATCAGCGCAAAGTTGGTAAAGACCCTCCGCGACCAGACCGGCGCGGGCATGATGGAGTGCAAGGCGGCCTTGGTGGAGTCGGGCGGCGACCTCGAAGCCGCGCTCACGGTGCTGCGCAAGCGCGGCCTCGCGCAGGCGGCCAAGAAGATGGGCCGATCGACCTCCGAAGGCGTCATTAACTCGTACATCCACATGGGCGGCAAGATTGGCGTGCTCGTGGAGGTCAATTGCGAGTCGGACTTTGTGGCCCGCACCGACGACTTCCAGGCTCTCGTGAAGGAAGTGGCGATGCACATCGCCGCCGCCAGCCCCCTGTACGCGCGGCGCGAGGACGTGCCGGCCGACGTGCTCGAGCGCGAGCGCGCGATCTACCGCGCGCAGATGGAAAGCTCCGGCAAGCCGGCGAACGTGATCGAGAAGATCATCGAAGGCAAGGTCGGCGCCTACTACGAGCAGTTCGTACTGCTTGATCAGCCGTCGATTCGCGACCCCAAGGTCACGATCGGCCAGGTGGTGACGGCCGCCATTGCGAAGCTCGGCGAGAATGTGGCGATTCCCCGGTTCGCCCGCTTCAAGCTCGGCCAATAGCACGCGCAGTTCCCGCGCGGCCTCCATTCGCGCGCGCCTCCCCATTCGTGCGCGCCCCAATTGAGGGTTGAGGATTGGGCGATTGAGGATCGGGATGACTCGATTGCTGATCTGGGATTGAGGGTGGGAATTGTCCGATGGCCTGATGGCCTGATGGCCTGATGCTGGGATAGCTGATCGCTGATGGTGCGATGGACAATCCGGCCATCCCCATCCGGACAATCGCCCAATCCGGCAGTCCCCCAATCCCAAGATCCCGCCATCCCTCAATTCCCATCAGCGACCAGCAATCAGCAGTCCGTCCCATCCCGATCCTCAATCGCTCATTCCTCATTCCTCATTCCTCAATAGCTTCATCGATAGTTGGGTCGCCGATTGGATCGGCTGATTGGATTGTCGGCGGCGCAGGTATAATCCGGACTCGTGCCCTCCCCTGCCTACACCCGAGTTCTATTAAAGCTTTCCGGCGAGGCCCTCATGGGCGAACAGCCGTTTGGCATCGACCCTGCGGTCGCCACCCAGGTCGCGCAGGAGATTGGCGAAGTCCAGGCGATGGGTGTGCAGATTGGCGTCGTCATTGGCGGCGGCAACCTCTTCCGCGGCCTGGCGGCCAGCGCAAAGGGGATGGACCGCGCCACCGCCGACTACATGGGCATGCTCGCTACGGTGATCAACGCACTGGCGCTGCAGGACGCGCTCGAGAAGATCGGCGTCACCACCCGCGTGGCAGCCGCGATCGAAATGCGCGCCGTCGCCGAACCCTTCATTCGGCGCCGGGCGCTCCGCCACCTCGAAAAAGGCCGGGTCGTGGTGTTTGCCGCCGGCACGGGCAATCCCTATTTCACGACCGACACGGCCGCGGCACTGCGCGCCATGGAAATGCGCTCCGAGGTCATTCTCAAGGGCACCAAAGTGGATGGCATCTATACGGCCGACCCGATGACCACACCCACGGCGACCCGCTACGACTCACTCTCCTACCTTGACGTGCTCGAACGCGGCCTCAAGGTCATGGACGCCACCGCCATCTCCCTCTGCATGGACAACAAACTACCGATCATCGTCTTTCGCCTGCGCGACGCGGGCAACCTGCGCCGGGTCATCATGGGAGAACCCGTGGGCACCACGGTGCGCGCCTGACGATCTGATCGTTTTTTTCCTGGAGCCTCGTATGGACGTCACCGACCTCAAAGGACTGAATGCCGAAGTCACCGCGCGGATGGATGGCGCAATCGAACACGTGCGCAAGGAACTGGCCGGCCTGCGCACCGGGCGCGCGTCGATTTCCATCCTCGATCCCGTGCACGTAGAAGCCTATGGCTCGCTGATGCCGCTCAACCAGGTGGCACAACTCTCGGTACCCGAACCCTCGTTGATCGTGGCGCAGCCCTTTGACCCGTCGCTGACGGCGGCCATTGAACGCGCCGTGCAGAAGAGCAACCTCGGCCTCAATCCGGCCTCGGACGGCAAAGTCATCCGGATTCCGATTCCGTCGCTCACCGAAGAACGCCGCAAGGAAATGTCGAGGCTGATGCACAAATACACCGAAGAAGGCCGCAACGCCGTGCGCCAGATTCGTCGCGATGCGAACGACAAGCTGAAGAAGTTCCTCAAGGACCACGCCATTTCGGAAGACGATGAGCGCCGCGGCCTCGAGGATGTGCAACGCATTACCGATCAGAAGATTGGCCACATCGACGAGTTGCAGAAGAAGAAAGATCTCGACCTACTCGGCAAGTAGCCGTGGCCTCGTACTTCAGCCATCTCGAGTGTTCGGTGCCCTGCGGGGCGCCGCCATCTGATCCCCGCACGGTGCAGCACCTCTGCGCCTGCGGGATGCCGCTGCTCGCTCGGTACGATCTCGCGCGCGCACGGGCGTGGTCCCGGTCGTCGCTCACGGGTCGCGAGGCGTCCATGTGGCGCTACCACGAGCTGATGCCTCTGCTCGACGACGAAACGCCGGTGACGCTGGGCGAAGGCTGGACGCCGATGATCGAGGCCACACGGCTGGGCGAGTCGCTGGGCCTGTCGCGGCTCCTCATCAAAGACGAGTCGCTCAACCCCACCAACTCATTCAAGGCCCGGGGACTCTCGGCCGCGGTGACCCGCGCGCACCACCTGGGCGCCAAGGTGCTGTCGATTCCGACGGCCGGCAACGCGGGCAATGCGATGGCCGCGTACGCCGCACGGGCCGGAATGGAAGCGCGCGTCTTCATGCCGCGCGATGTGAAGCGGCCGTTCATCCGGGAATGCGAGCTGTACGGAGCGCACGTGACGCTGGTTGATGGCTTGATCACCGACGCGGGACGCATCGCCGCCGAAACCGGCAAGCCGCTGGGATGGTACGACGTCTCCACCTTAAAAGAGCCCTATCGCATCGAAGGCAAAAAAACGATGGGGTACGAAGTGGCGGAACAGCTGGGTTGGGAACTGCCCGACTGGATCATCTACCCCACCGGTGGCGGCACGGGCATGGTCGGCATGTGGAAGGCCTTTGCTGAAATGTCGGCGCTCGGCTGGATCGATCCCGTGAAGCGGCCGAAGATGGTGACGGTGCAAGCCGCCGGGTGCGCCCCGATCATCCGCGCGTTTGATGAAGGTACGGAGAAAGCCGCGCCGTGGGAAAACGCCCATACCGTGGCCGACGGCCTGCGTGTGCCCCGGGCCATCGGCGACTTTCTGGTGCTGCGTGCCGTGCGCGAGAGCGGCGGCGCTGCGGTCGCGGTCTCGGACGAAGACATGGTCACCGGCATGCGCGACATCGGGCGGCTCGAAGGCGTGAGCGCGGCCCCAGAAGGCGGCGCGGCGCTGCACGCGCTTCGCACGCTCATCGCATCCGGCCGCGTGTTGCCCGACGACCGCGTCGTGCTCTTTAATACCGGCGGCGCCCTGAAGTACCTCGACGTGCTCGAAAGCCATTGATGATCGGCGTGCTGTTCACGGGCGGCACCATTTCAATGCGGATCGACCCGACCACGGGCGCCGCCGTGCCCGCGCTAGGCGCGACCGAGATCCTCGCGCAGGTGCCGCAACTGCGCGGCGTGGCTGAATTCGAAACCGAAGACTTTTCGCGCATGCCAGGTCCGCATGTGACGCCCGAACAGATGTGGCGGCTGGCCCGGCGCGCTGCGGCATGGCTGGAACGGCCCGACATCGACGGGTTAGTCATCACACACGGTACCGACACTATCGAGGAAACCGCGTTCCTGCTCGACCTCGTACTCACCTCCGACAAACCCGTAGTACTCGTGGGGGCGATGCGCACCGTATCAGACCCGAGTTGGGACGGCCCAGCCAACCTGCTCGGCGCAGCACGTGTGGCCGCCTCTCCCGCCGCCCGCGGACTCGGCATCCTCGTCGTCATGGACGACCTGATCCTGCCAGCGCGCGAAGTGCGGAAGGTGCATACGGAGAGCTCGAACGCCTTCGCCTCGCCCGAGTTCGGTCCCCTCGGCGTGATTGATGCGGGGACCGTCCTCTTCCGCCGAAGCCCGCCCGCACGACACACGTGGCGCGACACCAGAGCCGACCAGGGTCTGCGTGTGGAACGACTGGAAACTCGAGTGGGCCTGTTGCAGGTGTACACGGGCATGGCGGCTCAGGTGGTTGATGCCCATGTGGCGGGCGACACCCAGGGCCTGGCCATCATTGCGTTTGGCCGCGGCAACATCCCGCCCGCCATCGTACCGCCACTTGCGGACGCCATCACGCGTGGCGTGATGGTCACGGTGTCATCGCGCTGCCTCTCAGGCCGTGTCTCGGCCCGGTACGGCTACGACGGCGGCGGGCTGGGGCTCGCCAGAGCCGGCGCGTTGCTCGTGGGTGAGCTGTCAGGAGCCAAAGCGCGCCTGCTCCAAATGGTGGCGCTCGGCGGCACCACGGACCGCGCGGCCGCCGCGAAGTTGGTGCAGCAACTCACGCGATAGACTCGGGCGTGTGGACCAGCCCGAGCTACGTTCCGGCGGCCGCCGCGCGGCGGCGCCGCACCTTGCGGCGATTGAGGAGCGGATAGATCCACATCCACATCCCGCTGCCCCACAAAAACAACAGCACACACGCAGACGGCAGGACGACCCCCAACTTCACCCAGTCGCCGAAGATTGATCCGTCGTGGATCGTCTCGATCCAGTCGCTGCGCCGATACGCCACCTGCATGACGCGGCCGGTACCCAGGTCCACCTGCACCTCATAGCCATTGTGGAGGATGGCCTTGGCCACACCCCGGTCTGGCCGTACATCGAGGCGCTTGATGTCCTCCCATGTCTGCACAACCACCTGCGGATGGGCGTGGTCGCGAATCGCTTTCAGGATGTCGCTCAATTCGATGACCGGCGCCTGTGTGGAGCCGCGCTGCTCTACAGGTTGGACCCACGCCCAGTGTTTTTTCATCTGCAGGAAGAGACCGGTGACGATCAGCGTCAGCAAGGGGACCGCGATGATGGCCGCTCCCCAATAGTGCAGCTTTCGATTCAGGACATTGCCGTGCATGCGTGTGTGTGTGTGTGATCCTAGGCAGCCGCTCTCACCTACTACCAGCGGCCGTAGAGTGCCGCTCAGTCGCCGAAGCAGATGCCGACGTGTTTGGCTGTCCGTACAATGTCAGAGTCGAATGGCACCTTGCGTGTGCGGCCGACGACATCCGCGATTGGCACGGCCACGACATTGGGCGGGTCCAGCGCAGTCATCACACCAAATCGGCCCTGCTGCAACAACTCCACAGCGAAACTTCCGAAGCGTGTGGCCAGCACCCGATCGTAGCTCGTAGGCCACCCGCCGCGCTGCAGATGCCCCAACACCACATGGCGGCATTCCTTGCCCGTGAGCGGCTCGAGTTCGCGCGCCACCTGCTCGCCCACGCCGCCAAGGCGCTCCACTCGATCCGCCGCGGCTGCCGTCTTGATGACTGCGGCCCCTCCAGAGGGAAACGCGCCCTCGGCAGCAACGACGATGCTGAACCGCGCACCCCAACGTTCACGCGCCCGGATATGTTCGGCGACCCGTTCGAGGTTGTACGGCAGTTCGGGGATGAGCACCACGTCGGCGCCACCGCCAATGCCGGAGTGCAGGGCAATCCAGCCAGCGTAGCGGCCCATGACCTCCACCACCATCACCCGGTGATGCGCTTCCGCCGTCGAGTGCAACCGGTCGATGGCCTCGGTGGCGAAGGCCACTGCCGTATCAAACCCGAACGTCATCGTGGTTTCGACGATGTCGTTGTCGATCGTCTTCGGGACACCCACCATCGGCACGCCGAGTTTTTGGAGTTCGTAGGCAATAGCGAGCGTACCGTCACCGCCGATGACCACCAGCGCATCGAGGCCCAGTTTATGGAAGTTCTCGACGCAGCGCGCGGAATAGTCGGCCGACCCGGCGCCGGTTGTCACCGGATAGACAAACGGATTCCCACGGTTGGTGGTGCCGAGGATCGTGCCACCGAGACGAAGAATGCCCGTGACGTCACGCGGGGTCAGGGGGCGGGAGCGCTCAGGAAAGATCAGTCCGTCGAAGCTGTCCTCGAGGCCGACGCACTCGATGTCGGCGTTGGTGGCAGACTTGACGACGGCACGAATCACGGCGTTGAGCCCGGGCGCGTCGCCGCCGCCCGTGAGGATACCTATTCGGCGTACTGCTGAAGTCATAAGGACAGTGCGGAACTCAGTCGAGATCGAAATCGCGCGTAGGCTTGGTGATGGGCTCTTCGCGCGCCTGCTTGAGCGCGTCTTCGAAGCGTTTGGCGAGCGCGTCGCCGCGGCCCCGTTCGGACACCACCGACTTCTCGAAGAGGGCTTCGCGACGGGCCTTTTCCTGCGCCAAGATATCGTGCGCGTCGTCAATCTTCAGTTTGTCGGCGCGCTCGGCCTCCACGTGGCGCACCACCCTTTGCAGCCCCTGATCGACAACCAGCGTGCTTTGACAGCAGGGGCAGGTCACGTGGAATTCGGTGCCGAGCAGACTCATGGATCTATCATACGGCCGTGGACCTCAGAGTCGTCACGTACAACATCCATCGATCGCGCGGCATGGACCGCCGGACACGTCCGGAGCGGATCGCCGACGTGCTGGCCTCGCTCGAGGCCGACGTCATCGCGTTACAAGAGGTCATTGGACCGAGCGGGACGGGTCCAGGCCACGCTGAAATCATCGGCGCGGCTCTGGGGATGGGCTGGATCATGGCGCCCGTACGCGAACTCAGGAACCATCAATTTGGCAACGTGATTCTCAGCCGGTTCCCGATGTGGGACCACTCCCAGCACGATCTGTCGTGGAAGACGTGCGAAGCGCGTGGGGCCCAGCGGGTGGCGGTTGACGTGGGCCAGGGCACGCTGCAGGTCTACAACACCCATCTGGGTACGGCGCTGCTGGAGCGGCGGTACCAGGCGATGCGCCTGGCGTCCTGGGTGGACGACCGGAAGGTGCAGGGGCCCAAGTTGCTGTTCGGGGACTTCAACGAATGGTCGCGTCCTCTGGCCACCGACATCCTGGCTAGCCGGCTGCAGAGCATCGACCTATTTCCGTATTTGAAGCGCCGTCGGACCTACCCGGGGTTCTTCCCCCTGCTCCATCTGGATCACATCTACTACCAGGGCGAGATCGAGGTGCGCCAGATCTCGCTGCCACGCACCCGCCTGGCCAAGATGGCGTCCGACCACCTGCCGCTCGTCGCCGACCTTCGCGTCAAGCTGTAACAGCACTTTTTTTCACCATGAAGGGCATGAAGATCCATGCAGTTTCATGTGGCTGGATCTCGTCGTCAGAAGCGCTGAGTTGGGGGTCCTGTTTTGAGCTCCAGCACTGGGCCAGTGACAACCTGCGAGCCTAAACGGACAGGTGGAGTTTGTGCTCCGGAAGGCGCTGGCCAATGCCAAATGTCTTCCGGAGCATCGTGAATCAGACAAGAACCGCTGAACCGAAGTCCGCCCTGCTAGCCCTCTTCTTCGAAGTCGGGCTGAACGACGGGCGTGTGTCGCGTGGAGGGGCGCAGGGCTTCGCGGTGATCGAACACCGGCAGGCCGGCGACGTGAATAGGTACCTGGCAGATTTCGGCCTTGTGCGTAATCACGACCGTGATGGGGCTGTCATCGGTGCCGTGGCGAAAACCGACGACGCAGCCACACCCCAACCGCGCAGCGGCCAGGGGGACGGACTCGGGGGCCACGGCCACTACTGGCCTTCCGCCGTTCGAGGCTCGAACAATCGCTTCACGCGTCCCTCGAACCAGTCGAGTGACTGGGTGCCGGTCAATTTGTAGTCCACCGAGCCGTCGGCCCGGATGAACCACGAGACCGGCAGCGGGTTCGCGCCGTAGTGCTCCTGCATCTCGTCGTGCCCCAGGCCCACGAGCACGGGATAGTTCATCTTGAATTCGGCGGCAAACGGACGCAGGTCCTCGGGCTTGTCGTCCACCGAAATTCCCAGCACGATGAAATTCTGCGCCTTGTACTTGTCCACCAGCTGATTAAACGCCGGAATCTCGTGTTTGCAGGGCCCGCACCAGGTGGCCCAAAAGTTGATGATCATCGGGCGGCCCTTGAAGTCGGATAGGCGTACGTCGAAGCCGTTCATGTCCTTCACGGTATAATCGAGGTTGGCTGTCTCCACGCCTTCAGGCGGGGCGGACGCCTCGTCATGCTCATCCATCGCACAGCCGAGCGGCCACACGGTCAGCGTGACGGCTAGGCCCAGCGCGACTGTCCATCGGACCACCCACGGCGTACTGAGTTTCATGGCCTCCACCTTATCGCGTCCGTAGCGGTGACCACAAGTCACCCTCCGACTGTCCCCGAATGACGACGGAATATCGGGTGCGGGCTGACTTTTGCAGGGGACCACCCAAGGCATGACCTTTGCTGTCAAGACTTGTCAGCCGTCACCGGCGGCTGAGCCGGGACCGTAGGCGCAAGCGAGATTGTGTAAGAATCGAAATGTGTTCGACGAACTGATTTCCGAGGTAACCCTATGGTGATGCGCCGCTCGCGCATGACGACTGTCCTGTTCCTGGCCCTGGTCCTGGCCGTCCTGACCATTGGACTGGCGCCCGCAATCGCATCGGCGCAGACGCCGTACGTTCCCTATTTTGGCAAAAATCGCGTCAAGTACGACAAGTTCGATTGGCACATCTACGAGACCGACCACTTTGAGATCTATTACTATCCGGAAATCGAACCGCACCTCGAACGGATCACCGGGTATCTCGAGAGCGCGTACATCCGCATCAGTTCTGAACTGAAGCACGATCTGGCGGCAAGGGCCAAGGTCGTGCTGTTCAAGACGCAGAGCGAATTCCAGCAGCAGGACATCTCGGGCAGTGAACTACCGGAAGGCGTGCTGGCGTTTGCCGAACCGTATCGCGATCGACTAGTGCTACCGATCGACGAACCGCCCGATCAGCTCTACCGCCTCATCACGCACGAGTTGACGCACATTTTCGAATTCGACGTCATCCCGCGCGGCCTCCTGGGCTCGGCCATCCCCCTTTGGGTGGACGAAGGCCTGGCCAACTACATGGCCGGGTACTGGAACGTGCTGGACCTGATGCAGGTGCGCGACGCAGCGCTCTCGGACAACGTGCCGCGTATGAGCGAGTTTGAGAGCCAGCCGCTGTCTGGCCGGTTGCCCTACTCCATGGGTCACGCGGCGTTTGAGTTCATCTCGAGCCGCTGGGGCCAAGACGGGCTGCGGCAGTTCCTCTTTTCACTGCGCAAGAACGTCATCGGCGGCGGCGAAAGTGCGTTTGAAGAAGCGCTCCGGCTCAAGCCCGAGGAATTCGACGAGCAGTTCGATCGATACATCAAAGACCGCTTCAAGCCGTTCCGAGACAAGGAGCGCCCGGCCGACTACGGCCGTGATCTCGCGCCGCGCCGCGACCGCACGCCGTACGTGTCGGTGCTATCGATTGAGCCCTCCCCTATCGGCGACGTCATCGCCGCGGTCGTGGGCAACACACGCGACCAGGAACTGGACATCATCCTCATCTCGGCCAAGGACGGCCAGTTCGTGAAGAACCTGACGAAGGGCTTCGACAAGGACCGCGGCTTTGAGTACATCGCCACGGCCGGCGGCCTGCGCGGCAACCTGGTGCCGTGGATCACGTGGTCGCCCAAGGGCGATCGGCTGGCGTATTTCGCCCGCACCGAGAAGTCCAAGACGCTCGTCATCCAGGATGTCGTGAGCGGACGCACGGTGCAGAGGGTGGCGCTCAACACTATTGACGGCCCGGAATCACCCGCCTTCAGCCCCGACGGCATGCGCGTGGCGTTCTCAGGCCTCCAGGGCGCCACCGGCGACATCTTTGTCGTGGACCTCGCCACCGGCCAGGTCACCAACGTCACCACGGACGCATTTGCCGACTACGCGCCGTCGTTTGCGCCCGACGGCCGCTCGCTCGTGTATTCGGCGCGCATCAGCGGTAACGACAAACTGTTCCGCGTGGCACTCGACGGCGGCGCCAAGACGCAGCTGACGTTCGGCACTCACGACGACACGGGCGCGAAGTTCCTGGACCCCAGGACCGTGGTTTTCACCTCCACCGCCACCGACCCGGCGGTGATGCTGACACCCGAGGTGGCGCGCAACGGCAACATCCCGAACGTGTGGTCGCTTGACGTCACGAACGGCGAACTGAAGCAGTGGACGGACGCGGCCACCGGGAACGTCTCGCCCGTGGCGCTGCCCGAAGGCAGCACGATGAAGGTGGCGTTTGTGTCCTACAACAAGGGCCAGAACGGCATCCACATCATCAATCGCGAAAAGCCCCTCCTCACCGTCCCTTCATCTGACTTCGGTGCGCCGGCACCTATCGTGGATTTCCAGCCGCCGATGAGTCATACGCTGCTCAGGCAGAACATGCACCGCAAGGGCACGTTCGAAAAGATGACGCTCGATGGCCGTCCCCCGGTCAACCTGGGCGTGACCAGCGGCGGCGACCTGTTCGGCGGTACGCAGATCAGCTTCAGCGACGTGTTGGGCGGCAAGCAGGTCAACTTCTTTGCGGCCTCCGTATCGCAGTACCGCACGCTGTCGTTGTCCTACCTCAACATCGAAAGCCGTCTGCAGTACGCGTTGCAGGCGTTTTCACAGGACACGTTCTTCTACGGCCAGCTCGACGGGTATCTCTATCAGCTGGGCCTGACGCCGTTCATCGACCGCGACCTGGCGCAGGCCGTACGCACACAACGGGGGATGACGGCCTTCGGCATCTACCCGTTCAGCCGATACTCACGCGTGGAGTTGTCGGGCGGCTACGTGTATCTGCAAGAACGGTACGAGGACCCCGCCCTGCAGCAGCTCTCTGAGGACTACCAGCAGCAGCAGTTCGGGACGCAGCTGTTCCAGTCGGGGCACATGATTCCGCTGGGCCTCACGTTTGTGCACGAAACCACGGTGTTCCGCGAGTACGGTCCCGTGGCGGGCAAAACCGCCAGCATCGGCGTGTCGTGGTCACCCAAGTTCAGCAAGTCGCTGTCGCGGCGCACGGTGGACCTGGACGCGCGGTACTACAAGCGGCTTGGCGTCAACGGTGTGCTGGCATTCCGCGCGCGGGGCCTGCAGAGCTGGGGCGACAATCCCGAGTTCCTACCCTTTGGCGGCAACTCGGAGATGCGCGGGTACGAGTATTTAGAGTTCCTGGGCCACAAGGCGTTCTTCGGTAACGTCGAACTCCGCATTCCCCTGATCGAAGCGATGCTCACGCCGCTGGGCGTACTGGGTGGCGTCCGCGGAACTTTATTCTTCAATGTGGGCGGCGCCGGCCTCAACGGCCAGTCGTTCACCCCCTGGACACGCGACCAGGAACTAGTCACGCCGCTGCTGGGCTTCAGATTTAACCCGGCCACCGGTATCTACAACCCGGTCTTCGACAACAACACATACGTCGTCTCGGGTTTCCGTCTCAAGGACGCGCGTGCGTCGTACGGCATCGGCCTGCAGAGCTTCCTGCTCGGATTTCCAATGCACTTCGATTGGTCGTGGAAGACGATGTTCAACAAGGAGTACGAGGATCTGATCTTCGCGGCCGAAAGCGGTAGCCAGACGTTCCGCAAGCGGAAGTTCTCGTTCTGGATTGGATACGACTTCTGAGAACCCCATCCGCGTCCTACACCGAGATGGTGCAGGTCGTGTTGCCCAACGATGCAAACCCACTGGGGTTCATCTTGGGCGGCACGGTCATGCACCTGATCGACATCGCCGGCGCGATTGCGTGCCACCGCCATACGCGCAGCCTCCTCGTGACGGCGGCCGTTGACGGACTGCAGTTCCTGCATTCCATCAAGGTGGGAGACATGATCATCCTGCAGGCGCGGGTCACGGCCGCGTGGAGCACCTCGCTCGAAGTGGAGGTCGAGGTGTTTTCCGAAGAGACACTGACCGGTACGCGCCGCATGACCAGCCGCGCGTATCTCACGTTTGTCGCCATCGATCGCGATGGCGCTCGTGTGCCCATTCCGCCGCTGGAGTTGTCGAGTACGGTGGAACGCCAGAAGGCGGCGGAAGCCGACGAACGCCGCGCGGCCCGGCTCAAGGCCAAACAGCGCCTGACGCCTTAGACGTTTCGAAGGCGAATGCGCGTGACCGCGTGCGCGGGGCCTTTTTCGAACACCAGGCGGGCGCGGTCGCGGGTGGGCCGGATGTTCTCGCGCAGATTGACGCCGTTGATCGCCCGCCAGATATCCTGCGCGGTCTCGATCGCCTGGTCGTTGTTGAGGCTGGCATACCGATGGAAGTACGAACGCGGATCTTGGAAGACCGTTTCGCGCAGGGCCAGGAATCGTGCCACATACCAGGCTTCGATATCCGCCTCGGCGGCGTCGATGTAGATTGAAAAATCGAAAAAATCAGAGACGAACACCCGCGCCGGTCGGCCGGGCAACCCGTCGCCCGTCTGCAGCACGTTGAGCCCCTCCACAATCACGATGTCGGGACGATCGACGACCTGGAACTCTCCGGGCACGATGTCGTACGCCTGGTGCGAGTAGACCGGCGCATGGACCGCGCCGGCCGCCGCCTTGACGTCGGTCATGAACTGCAGAAGTTTACGAACATCGTAACTTTCGGGAAATCCCTTGCGGTGCAAGAGCCCGCGCGATTCCAGGTCTCGGTTGGACCGGAGGAAGCCGTCAGTCGTGACCAGGTCGACCCGCGGATGGTCGGTCCACCGCGCGAGCAGCGCGCGGAGGATGCGGGCGAACGTACTCTTGCCCACCGCGACACTGCCGGCCACGCCAATTACGTACGGCGGCGGCGCGTGCCCGGTAGTGCCCAGAAACGTGTCGGTGGCCGTGTGCAACGTCTGCGTGGCTCTAACGTGCAGGTTCAGCAGCCGGGACAGGGGCAGATGAATGGTCTCGACTTCGTCGAGCGACACACGCTCGTTGAGGCCCTGCAGGTCGGCGAGGTCAGACCCGCCCAGCGTCAGCGGTGTGGAGACCCGGAGAGCCGCCCACGATCCGCGATCAAAATCGAGGTACGGCGACGCCACCTATTTGCGGTAGTACGCCGCGTTTTCTTCGATAAAGCTCTTCCACTTGTCCGGGGTTTCGTCGAGCGCAAAGATCGCTTCCACTGGGCACGCTGGCACACAGGCACCGCAATCGATACACTCATCCGGGTGGATATACAGAATTTTGGTTGTTTCGTAGTCCGGTTCGTCTTTGCGCGGATGAATGCAGTCAACCGGGCACACGTCGACACAAGCCGTGTCTTTGGTGCCGATGCAGGGCTCGGTTATGATGTAGGCCATATGACCGGTATATTACATCTACCTGCGGGCATCCTGACCACTCTCTTGACACTCATCACCCTGGCCAGCGGTTCATGCGGCGGGGGTTCCTCCACGCCGTCCGGACCCACGCCACCCACCGCCCTCCCTGCCGCCACCAACACCATCACGATCACGTCGGCGGGAGCCTCGCCAAGGGACATCCAGATTGCGGTCGGGACCCGCGTGTTGTTCATCAACGACGACTCGCGGGCCCACAACATGACAAGCGATCCGCACCCAGAACACACCGACTGCCCCGAACTCAATCAGGTGGGCCGGCTCACGCCAGGCCAGCGCCGTGAAACCGGTAATCTGACCTCCCTGCGGACGTGCCGGTTTCACGATCATGACCTGCCCTCAGACAGCCGGCTCCTGGGCAGCATCATCATTAAGTAGCGGGCACTTCAACCGCCCCTGGTCCGGGGACCGCGGAAAACCAATCCGCGGTATCCCGGTGCCCGTACACGCTGCGGTACTTCGCTAGCCAGGCGGTACCGAAATCGTCGGCGCCTGCGGCAGGCACCACGGCCCAGACGCTGCCGCCAAAGCCCGCCCCAAATGCCGAGGCGGCAAATGCACCTTCCTCGCAGGCCATCGCCACCAGCGCCACCGTTTCTGGAATCTGGTTGCCGAGCAGGTGCTCGGCATCGTCCTGCGAGGCCGTTGCTAATCTGTGCAATTGCGCGAAGTCGGCGTTGGCAAACGCCGCGGCGGCCTGGGGCACGCGTGCAGTTTCATGCACAAACTGCGTCAGGCGCCGGTCGAGGTCTTCAGGGGTAAACCCCGGAGTCTCCGACCGCAGGACCGCGTCCCGCAACTGCCCTTCCGCGTCCTCGTGGCTGTCCAGGGCGGCCGCCAGCGACCGCGCTGCGGCGGCGGGTTTCTCGGCGTTCCAGACCGCGACCAGCGCCCGCACCGCCAGTGAGGCGCGGTTATACCTGTCGCGGACACTGCCCGCCTTGTCCGCGTGCACACCGCTTGAGGCCACGACAAATCGCCAGGATTCGGGCATGGGCGCCACACCATAGGTCACCACCGGCATGAAGCCGTAATGGCTCACCACGCCTGGCCGGCACGCGAGGATGGCCGTGTGGTCCTGACTACCTCCGTGTGTGCCCACACCACGCGTGCCTTCCAGTGACTTGTAGGACAGACCGTTCTCCACGCAGCCCAAGTACCAGGCCAGGTCCTCGACTGATCCGATCACCTCTCGCCAGTCATCACGGGCATCGAGGCCACCGCGTCGAATCAGCGCCAGGGCAATGCCCACCACGAGCGCACTCGAGCTGCTGAGCCCTGCCGCGCGCGGCAAATCACTGGCGATCGCAATGTCCATCCCAAGCGACGCGCCCGGAAAGTTGGCGGCCAGCCGCCGCACGGTCACGGCCACGTAGTTCGCCCAGCCCCGCCACGCGCGCTCGGTATCGTGAATATCGATGACCGCCATGTCGCCGTGGCGTGCGTCAATCACGCGCACGAGAGGCTCAACCCGGGGCCGGCCGACCACGGCAAAACCGCGAGGGACGGCCGAGAGGAGCGACCGACCTCCTGCGTAGTCGGTGTGTTTGCCAAAAATCTCAATGCGACCAGGGACCGACCAGTGCCACATCGGCGACGCGCCGGTCACGCGGACAAATTCAGCCGACGCACGTTCAAGCCACTGCGCCCGGCTCCGGGCCGCACCTGGCTCGTAGCCGGCGGCATACAGGCGCTCGGCGAAATCCAGCCTCACGGCCGGGGCTCCACAGTCGCAAGGCGAGCGACGACGGTGGCGACGTCGGCACGGCTGGAGAGATCGAGGACGGGGCCCTTCGCCGGCAGCCCGAGAAACACCACGCCACGGCGAATGGCGAGACGCACGGCCATGGGTAATTCAAATTCGCCGCGCGGCGACGCCTCCACATCACGGCACGCCTCCATCAGCCGGCGATCACCACGCCAGCAGTTCATGCTGATGAGTGCGCGCGGCCCCGCCGCGTCGATCGCGGCCTGGCCCGGCTTCTCCACGATGTCCTGCAACGTCCCGTCTGCCCCCACCGTCAACACGGCGAACGCGGCCACGCGCTCGAGCGGAATCGCACTCGATGCCACAAGTTCGTCTTTTTCGTACGCGGGCAACGCGGGACTACCCGCATGCCGCAACGCGCGAAGCGTAGTGGCGCCATACAGGTTGTCTGCGTTCAAGATGACGAACGGATGTGCGCCCACCCACTCCGACGCCGCCCACACGGCGTCTGCGGTGCCCAGGGGCTCTGCCTGCACGACAAACGTCAGAGAGAGTCGCTCTGGACGGCCCGCGCCCTGGTAGTACTCGCGCAGTGGGTCGCCGGCGTCTTCTTCGGGCGCCACAATGAGCGCGACGCGCGTGAAACCCGCATCTGCCAGATCGCTCAGCACGTAGTCGAGAAACGGGCGCGCCCGCCCGCCCGGGCCCGGCATCGGCATCATGCCCTTGAGGCCGGCAGCGGCTGCGGCCTGCTGCGCCGCGTCCAGGGGCGTATTATCGCCGCCCTCGGCACGCATACGGCGGCCCAGCCCGCGCGCAAGGACGAGGGCTACGACGTCTTCCACAATCGCGGCAGGAGACGCCACAGTGCGGCTCCGCTGGACACAAACAGCACCATTGAGATTGTGGTTGCGGTCGTGTGACCTAGTAGGAAGTGACCGGTGCCGAAGAGCGCGCTGTAGACAAACACGCAGCCGGCCGCCCAGCCGAGGAAGGCGTTGTTTAATCCGTCCATTGGCGCGAGATCGCCACACTGGACGCGCACATGCGCCCACCCCGGGCCGGCGGGCCGCACCAATCGGTAGAAGCCGCGCAACGTCTCAGCGTCGGTGGGCTTCGTTAAGAACGCCACGACCGTCCAAATCGCCGTCGTGATCGCCACGGTCGCGATAAGAGTGATGTGACTGGGCCAATTCATCCCCTGCCGCTCCGCAATGAACACAATCAACGCCAGCACAAACGAGCTGGCCATCGCGGCAATCTCACTCCACGCGTTCACTCGCCACCAGAACCAGCGCAGGAGGTACAGCAGGCCGGTGCCGGCACCAATCGAGAGGAGCAGGTTGAAACTGCCCCGCGCCGACTCAAGCACCAGGGTCACCGCCGCGGCCACGATCATGAGCAGCACCGTGACGATGCGGCCCGTCATGACGTAGTGGGATTCTGACTCGCCCGGCTTGAGGAAGCGGCGGTAGAAGTCGTGCACGAGGTAGGACGTGCCCCAGTTCAGGTGCGTGGAAATCGTGGAGACGTACGCGGCCAGCAGACCCGCCACCATCAGGCCCAGCATGCCGGCCGGCAGAAACGTGAGCATCGCCGGGTACGCCATGTCGTGGCCGAGCAGCGACTGGTCGACATGGGGAAGCGCTCGCCCGATATCGGCGACTTCCGGGAACACCAGCATCGAACAGAGCGCGACGATGATCCAGGGCCATGGACGCAAGGCGTAGTGCGCCACATTGAAGAACAATGTACCCGACAGGGCGTCGCGTTCGGACTTTGCGGCGAGCATTCGCTGCGCGATGTAGCTGCCACCTCCGGGTTCAGACCCCGGATACCAGGTGGACCACCACTGCACGGCCAGCGGCACAATGAAGATCGGCAGCGCGACGCTCCAGTTGCCGAAGTCGGGCAACATCGCCACCGTCTCAACCGGAATCTTCGCGATGAGCCCATCCAGTCCGCCAACTTCCGGCCGTCGAAGCGCGTACACGGCTGCAGCCACCGACCCTGTCATGGCAATACCGAACTGGATCATGTCGGTGACGAGCACACCCCACAACCCCGACGTGGCCGCGAACGCGATGTTGATCCCGCTGCACACGAGCAGCGTTTCCCAGATGGGCCATCCCAGCAGCACGTTGGCGATCTTGGCTGCAGCCAGATTTACGGCCGCCATGATGAGGATGTTGAACAGCGCGCCGAGATAGATCGCGCGGAAGCCGCGGACCCATCGGGCCGCCGGTCCCGAATATCTCAGTTCGTAGAACTCGAGATCCGTGACGACTCCGAGGCGCCGCCACAACTTGGCGTAGAAAAAGACGGTCGTCATGCCGGTGAGCAGGAAGGCCCACCAGACCCAGTTCGCCGCCACGCCGCCTTCGCGCACGAGGTTTGTGACCAGGTTCGGCGTGTCAGTGCTGAATGTCGTCGCCACCATGGACACGCCGATGAGCCACCAGGGCGCGGCACGACCCGAGGTGAAAAACTCCGTCGTGCTCTGCCCCGCACGGCGTGCGAGGTAGACGGCCGGCGCAAACGACACCAGCAGCGAGACGAGAACGATGGTCCAGTCGAGGTTGGTGAGCTGCATGGGTGCTCAGGCGTGCACGATGTCGAGTTTCGGGTTGGTGCGCCATGCGCCCTTCGTGAAGTCCGGCACATCGACCGCGCGGCTCTTGCGGGCGTTTGACTGCGCGGTGAGATCGACCAGCGAACTGAGCATCGCCGCGTCGTAGACGTTCATGTCGGTGGGCAGGCCTTCACGCAGGCACTTGATGAGGCGATAATCCTCCATATAGTCCATGCCTCCGTGGCCGGCGCCGGCGGCACGCTCGTTCATTTCCTTCCAGAGCGGATGGTCGAACTCGTCGCGGAGCGTCGCCTGCTCCACCCACTGGTCATTGCGGCCCCGGCCTTCGATGTAGACGCGATCGGGATAGCCCTGGATGATGCCTTTGGTTCCCTGGAGCTGGTGGATGCGGCTGTAGGGCCTCGGCAGGTTCGTGTTGTGCTGCACCATGAGGGTCTTGCCGTTGATGGTCTTGACCAGGCACGTGTTGACGTCGCCCAGCACGTACTTTTCCTTGCGCTGTGGCGCGTCGGGTGGAAAATGTTCGCGCGCCCAGTCCTGCAGCCCGCGCGACGGACCGCTCATCGAGACCAGGTACGACAACCGATCGCCGCGATTGATGTCCATGCAATTGGCCACGGGCCCCAGGCCATGCGTGGGATACAAGTTGCCATCCACTTTCATGGACCAGGCGCGCCGCCACAGGCCTTCGTCGCGATTCTCGAACTTGATGCCGCGCAGGTCGTGCAGGTACCCGCCCTCGGCGTGTACGATGTCACCCAACAGGCCCTGGCGGATGATGTTGAACGCCATCATCTCGGAACGGCCGTAGTTGCAGTTCTCCATCATGACGGCGTGCTTCTTGAACTTCTCCGCCGACTCCACCATGGCCCAGCAATCTTCGATGGTCATCGCCGCGGGCACTTCGGTCGCGACGTGTTTGCCATGTTTCATGGCCGCCAGCATCACCGGCACATGCCATTCCCAAGGCGTGGCCGTGTAAACCAGATCGAGATCCTCTTCAACGCACATCCGCTCGAAGTCCCGCGGCCCGTTCGTGTACGCCTTTGGCGCGGGGTGTCCCGCCGCGACAATCGCCTTGGTGGCCCAGTCGGTGCGCACCTGGCGGATGTCGCACACGGCCGTGATCCGGCAGCCGGGAATCTTGAGTAGGTTCCCGACGTGCCCCCCACCCTGGAGACCGATGCCGACAAATCCGATCCGGACCATGTCGATGGGCGGAGCCGCCAGGAGTCCCGACGCGCCCTGTGCCACCGTGTCGGTGCCGCGCGCGGCGACGGCGCCGGCGACGACGGCGGCGCTGCTGATCTTCAGGAAATCCCGGCGATCCAATCGCGTGTGTGAATCACTCATAGCACTCTCCAGGTGTCTCAATCGCCCGTGAACTTTGGTGTACGTTTCTCGAGGAACGCGCTCGTGCCTTCCTGTTTATCGCGCGAATCAAAACAAATCGCCTGGGCCAGCGTCTCGAAGAGCAGGCCGGAATCGAGATCCACGCGCGCGGACGCGTTGAGCGCCAGCTTGGCCAGCCGAATGGCCAGGGGGCCCCGCGTCAGGACCTTCTCGGCCAGTGCCAGCGCGTGGGTCATCAACTCGACGGCCGGTACCACGGCCGACACCAGGCCCCAGTCGAGCGCACGCTGGGCATCGATCGCATCGCCGGTGAGGATGAGGTGTTTGGCGCGACCGAGGCCCACGATGCGCGGCAACCGCTGCGTAGCCCCCGCGCCGGGAATGATGCCGAGGCCCACTTCGGGTTGGCCGAACTTCGCGTGCGCCGCAGCGATGCGCAAGTCACACGACAGTGCGAGTTCACAACCTCCGCCGAGCGCCAGGCCATTCACCGCGGCAATCGTCACCTTGGGGCACTTGTCGATGGCGGCGAACAGCGACGAATTGATCGCCGCCAGCCCGTCGTCTCGCGTGCGCGCCTTGATGGCATTGATGTCGGCGCCCGAGACGAACACGGTGTCTCCGGCCCCCGTGAAGACGATGGCGCCGACGGAGTCGTCTGTGGACAGCGCGTCGATCGCGGCGGACATCTCGCGCACCGTGGCCAGATCGAGCGCATTGCGGACTTCGGGCCGGTTGACGCGAAGGACGGCCACGCGTCCGTGGCGGGTGATGTCAGTAGTCGTAGACACCTTTGCCCACCTTCTTCCCCAGCCGGCCGGCCTTGACGTGCTGGGACAGGAGCGGGCACGGGCGGTACTTCTCGCCCATGCTTTTGTGCAGATATTCGAGGATGCTGAGCCGCGTATCGAGCCCCACCAGATCGACCAGTTCAAACGGGCCCATCGGGTGATTGAGTCCCAGCTTGAGCGCCTTGTCGATATCGCGCGCCGATGCCACGCCTTCCATCAGCATGTAAAAGGCTTCATTGCCGATGCTCGCATTGACACGGGTGGTGATGAAGCCGGGCGCCTCACGCACGAGCACCGTCTCTTTGCCCATCTGCCGCGCGACCGCTTCAATCGTCTCGAGCGCACGCTCGCTCGACTCGAGTGCGCGGACAATCTCGATGAGCTTCATCTTGTGGACGGGATTGAAAAAATGCATCCCCGCCACACGTGAAGGATCCTTCAGCGTACCGGCCATCTCGGTGATGGACAGGGCCGACGTATTGCTCGCCACCACGGCGCCTGCCGGCGCGTGCGCGTCGATCGCGGCGAACAACTGCATCTTGATGTCCATCCGTTCGGGCGCAGTTTCGATGACGAGGTCCGCGCCCCCGAGCGCTGCGGCCACATCGAAGGTGGTGACCAGGCGCGCCATGGCGGCGTCCGCGTCGGCAACGGTCGTCTTCCCGAGTTCCACGGCCTTGCGCAGGATGCCGTCGATCGTGCCGCGCGCTTTGGCCGCCTGTGCGTCCGAGACGTCATAGAGCCGTGTCTCAAACCCGGAGGCCGCTGCCGCATGTGCCACGCCGTGTCCCATCGTGCCGGCGCCCAGCACTGCAATCGTCCGAACGGTCATCTCAGCCTTTCCCCACAATGTCGTGCATCACATCCACCGCGTGATCGATCTCGGCTTCCGTATTATAGAAGTGCGGAGCGATGCGAATACCAGCACCCGGCCGATAGTCCACGATGACTTCTCGCGCGATCAGGGCCTGGGTCACGGCGGCGCCATCCGGCACGTCGATAATCACCGACGCACCGCGTTCCTGGTCGTCTGTCGGCATGGCCAGGCGCCACCCGCGCTGTTCCGCCGCGTCCATCAGCCGGCGCGTCAGCCGCAACGATTTTTCGCGGATGGCCGGCACACCAACCTCGGCGACGATCTCGTAGCCGGCGCGCGCCGAGTACAACGCCGGCACGTTGGGCGTGCCGCTCTGAAAACGTTCGAGCCCTTCCGCATACGTCACCGGACCAGGGGTGAACTGGAACGGCTCGGCATGCCCTGCCCAGCCGACCGCCGCCGGCTGCAGCGTGGTCATCAGGTCCGGCCGCACGTACAAGTACCCGGCGCCCGGACCGCCGCACAACCACTTCACGCTGCCGCCCACAGCAAAGTCCGCTCCGAGCGCGGTCACGTCAACCGGCACGGCCCCTGCGGCCTGATACAGGTCGAGCACCACTCGTGCGCCCACGCGATGCGCCTTCTCGATGGCCGGGGCCACGTCCTGCAGATGCGCGCTCCGGAACAACACCAGCGAGAGATTGACCAACGCGGTTCGTTCGTCAATCGCGTCCACCACCCGGTCCATCCTTCCCCGCACCGCATCGTCTGACGGCACGGTCACCACTTCGGCGTCGTAGCGTTCGAAGCCATGAAAGAGGTAGTGGTTCGAGGGAAAGTCCAGGTCCTGCACCACGATCCGACGACGCGGACCATCGAAGGAAAAACACGACGCGACGATAGCTTGGGCCACTGTCGCATTCTGGTGCATCGAAATCGTCCCGGGAGGCGCGCCAATGGTCGGGGCCAGGATGTCGCCGGTGACACGGCCAATCTCCCACCACCCCTCGTGCCAGGCACGCACACCGCGCGTGGCCCACTCCCGAGCGAACTGTGAGAGGTGGGTCTCCGTTCGCCTCGGCATGGCGCCAAGCGAATGACTGACGAGATAGGTGCAGGTGTCGAGGATGGGGAATTCGGCTCGCCAGCCGAGGAGCGGATCCATGCCCGGGCAGTTTACCTTGCCGGAGGAGTCGGGGATCAGTATCATGGGCACGCAACGCTTTTTGCAGGGCCGTATGGACCGCAAGACCATCGCTGATTACGACCCCGATCTGCTCATTTTGTTTGACGCCTACGTGCATGGGCACGTGGATCGGCGCGGGTTCCTGGCCCGGGCCACCAAGTTTGCCGTGGGCGGCGTCACCGCCGGCATGCTGCTGGACTCGCTCAGTCCAAAGTTCGCCGAAGCGCAAAAGGTGCCCACGGACGACCCCCGTATCAAGGCGGAGCGCGTTGAATACCCGTCGCCCGCCGGCAGCGGCACGATGAAGGGGTATCTCGTGCGGCCGGCGAAGTCCGCGGGCAGGTTACCGGGCGTGGTGGTGGTGCATGAAAATCGCGGGCTCAATCCGCACATTGAAGACATCACCCGGCGCCTCGCGCTGGACAACTTCATTGCCTTCGCGCCCGACGCGCTGACCCCGCTCGGCGGCTATCCGGCTGGTGGCGAGGACGAGGCGCGTACGCTGTTTGGCAAACTCGACCAGGCCAAGACCCGCGAAGACATGGTGGCGGCCGCCGGCTTCCTGCAGAAACACGCTGAGTGTACCGGGCGCGTCGGCGCGGTGGGCTTCTGCTGGGGTGGAGGCATCTCGAACCTGCTGGCCACCCGCCTTCCAGACCTGGGCGCCGCGGTGCCGTTCTACGGCAGTGCCGCCGCCGAGGCCGATGTGCCGAAGATCAAGGCGCCGCTCCTGATTCACTACGCCGGTACCGACACGCGCATCAACGCCGCCTGGCCGGCGTTTGAGACGGCGCTCAAGGCAGCCACCGTGCGCTACACGATGCACATGTACGACGGCGCCTCACACGGCTTCAACAACGACACCACGCCGCGCTACGACGAAAAAGCCGCCACGCTGGCCTGGACGCGCACCGTGGAGTTCTTCAACATCCATCTGCACAAATAGATACGGCACGGCCCAGGTTTTCACACGAGACGCAGAGGACTGAAGGCTCCTACTGCCCCATCTCGACCCAAACGGTTTTGAGCTGCGTGTAGTAGTCGAGCGCGTGCATGGACATCTCGCGCCCGAAGCCGCTCTGCTTGTAGCCGCCAAAGGCCGCAGCGGTGTCGTACGTGTTGTAGGTGTTGATCCAGACGGTGCCGGCTTTGAGCTTTGACGCCACGTAGTGCGCCTTGCGCACGTCGCGCGTCCACACGCCTGAGGCCAGGCCGTAGATCGACGCGTTGGCCTTGCTGATGGCGTCTTCGACATCGACAAACTCAATGGCCGCAAGCACGGGCCCGAAGATCTCTTCTCTGGCGATCGTCATGTCCACGGTGACATTGCCAAACACGGTCGGCTGCATGAAAAAGCCCTTGCCCGTGCCGATGTCCGTGCGCTCGCCCCCGGCCAGCAACGTAGCGCCTTCCTGTTTCGCGGTTTCGATATAGCGCAACACGCGCTCGAGCTGCGCCTCCGAGGAGATGGCACCGAGACGCGTCTTGGGATTCAGCGGGTCGCCGGCCACCATCTTTTTCGTGCGGTCGGCGATCTTTGCCAGGAACTCGTCCTTGATCGACGACTCCACCAGCAACCGCGACCCGGCCGCGCACACCTCACCCTTGCCATAAAAAATCCCTATCGTCGCACCGCGGACCGCCGCGTCGAGATCCGCATCGGCGAAGACGATGTTGGGAGACTTGCCGCCGAGCTCGAGCGTGATGTGCTTAAGCGTGTCGGCCGCGCTTTTCATGATGCCCTTGCCGGTGGACGTGTCGCCGGTAAACGCAATTTTGTCGATGCCGGGATGGTCCACAATCGCCTGACCAGCGGTGCTGCCCGACCCCGTGATCACATTGAGCACACCAGGAGGGAAACCCAGAGCCGTGGCCATCTCACCCAGCGCCAGCGCAGTCAGTGGCGTCTGGCTCGCAGGCTTCAGGATGACGGTGTTCCCCATCGCCAACGCCGGCGCCACTTTCCAGACGGCGATAAGCAACGGAAAATTCCAGGGGACGATGGCGGCGACAACGCCCACGGGTTCGCGCAACGTGTAGACGAGCTGCCCGCCCTTCACCGGAACGGTTTCGCCGTGAATCTTGTCAGCCCAGCCCGCGAAATACTGCAAGCACTCGGCGGCGGCTGGAATTTCGACCTGGCGGGATTCAGTGATGGGCTTGCCGTTGTGCAACGTCTCGAGACGAGCCACCTCGTCTGCCTGCGCCATCAGCTGCTCGCCCAGCTTGTAGACCAGCCGCCCTCGCTCACGGGCCGACATCTTGCCCCAGGGCCCTTCGAAGGCGGCACGCGCCGCACGCACGGCTGCATCCACGTCTTCGCTTGTGGCCGAGGCCACTTCGGCGATCACCTCTTCGGTGGCGGGGTTGATGACTGGCTGCGTCTTGCCATCCGACGCATCACGCCACTCACCGTTAATCAGCAGTTGTTTCCGTCCGAGCATCATGTGCCATCTCCCAACCGGATAAATCACACGAGGCGTGAAGGCGCTGAAGGATCTCAGCCTACCTAAAGAATCCAGACCAGCGATCCATCATGCTCCTTCTCGCCTCGTGTAACACTCTACGTGCCTTCAAACACCGGTTTGCGCTTCTCGAGACTCGACGCGATGCCCTCTTTCGCATCGCGGCTCTGAAAGAGCAACTGCTGAAGCTCGCGCTCCATCGCCAGTCCTTCGCCGAACCCGGCCTCCGCCCCAGACTGCACCGCACGCTTGATTCGGCCAACAGCCAGGCTCGCCTTGTGGGGCGGCGTGAAGGTCTTCGCGTACTCGATGACAGCGTCTAGGAACGACTGCCCCTTCAGGCGATCGGCGTCCCACACCTCGGTGACCAGGCCCGCGGCCTGCGCCTCGGTCATGGTCATCAGGCGACCGCTGATGATGAGCTCCATCGCTTTCGCCTTGCCGAGCAGGCGCGCCAGACGCTGGGTCCCGCCTGTACCGGGCAGCACACCCAGCGCCACCTCGGGCAACCCGATCTTTCCGGCATCCTGCCTCGCGATGCGAAAGTCGGCCGCAAGCGCCACTTCGAGGCCGCCGCCCACCGTATGGCCGTTGAGCGCGGCAATCACCAGCTTCGGGGTCTGCTCAAAACGGTTTAATGTCTCATTGGCGTGCAGGCAAAAGTAATACTTGTACTCTGGCGAGGCGTCTTTGAGCATCGCAATCGTCGCGCCGGCACAGAAGAACTTCTCTCCGGCACCGGTCAGCACGATCACATGCACCGCCGGGTCCATTCGCGCCTCAAGCACGGCCCGGTCAAGCTCCTGCATCAACTCATAGGAATACGTATTCGCCGGCGGCTCACACAATGTGAGGACACGAACTCCAGCATGATCTGTCACAAGAATTTTATTCATCGTGATCTAAAGCCTATGAAGCTTCCTATATTTCCGTGCGCACGTATTCGAAGTTGATCGGCGTCCTGTTCACGCCGCGCGCCGGAGGGGCGATGTAGTTGGCGAACTTGCCCGTCTCGTAGATGGGCTGGTTCATGATCGACAACAGATACTTCTTGTCGGCGGGACTAGGCAGCCACTCATACTTTCTGCGCGCCCACTCATCGTCCGACAAGATGTGGCCCTCTGGATCCGTGTGAATCGATGCAAACTGCCCAATCCCCCGGTTGAACTTGCGGTCCGGCAGCCGCAAGCGGTCGGAGAAACCGTACTTTTCCAGCGTCTTGTTCCAGCGGGTCACGCCCGACTGGCAGTCGTCCACATACCAATCGCGCAGCACTTCGTTCATGGCGTTGCGCATCGGCACGGCTTCGCGCTTCACCACGCCCTTCTCAACGATATCGAGGTTGTAGGTCGTTTCAACCACGCGATGTTCGGTCCACTTGCCTTCTTCGGCGCGCCCCTTAAGGCCGTTGGCAAAGTAGGACGCGGCGTTAGTCGAGATTTCGTTGCCGTGCAGATCCAGGCTTAGCGAGAACCAGAGGTTGATGTGTTTCTGGATCGTCGGCAGGTCGATGCCGCCGAGCCTCCGCACGTCCTCTGAGAAGCCCGACTCTTTCATCAACTGGCAGGTGCGTTCGACGATGCGGTGGATGCCGGTGTCGCCCACAAACATGTGATGTGCTTCCTCGGTGAGCATGAAGCGGGTGGTGCGCGCCAGCGGATCAAGCGAACTCTCCGAAAGCGACAGCAACTGCGACTTGCCGTCACGGTCGGTGAACATGGTGAACATGAAGAAGTCGAGCCATGTGTCGATGGGCTCGTTGAACGCTTCAAGGATGCGTGGCTTGTCCTGGTTGCCGCTCTGACGGGCGAGCAGGTCCTCGGCTTCGTCGCGACCGTCCCGACCGAAGTACGAGTGCAACAGGTAGACAATCGCCCACAAATGGCGGCCCTCTTCGACGTTCACTTGGAACAGGTTGCGCATGTCGTACAGACTCGGGCAGCGGTGTCCA
>SXGR01161062.1_pt1 | contig 46469 bp, 34 predicted proteins | sample 3174711 | NCBI WGS metagenome assembly SXGR01 (sample SAMN11356860, study PRJNA531348) | freshwater metagenome | isolation source: freshwater sample F1-60 | place: China: Fuxian Lake, Yuxi | collected 2017-12-25
CGAGCGCTCCCGCTTGGTGATGGCGTTCAAAAACCTCAAGCCTTGCCCTTCCTGAAGTCGCTGAACCACCGAAATTCACCAGAAATCAGATGCTCGCCATGGCCATTCAACTCTCAACTGTTTTCTCCAATGACTTTCTCACAGCCGTGCGTTGGTAACACTGTTGGGAATGGTAATACTCGACAACCCAGTGCAACCAGAGAACGCTCGACTCCGAATGCTGGTCACACCATTGAGAATCGTAACATTGGTCAGCCCAGTGCAGCCTGAGAACGCATCATTTCCAATTACCTTTACGCTCTCGGGAATGGTCACACTGGTCAGCTTTCTTGAGAAGACGAACGCCGAGTTCCCAATGGCGACGACCGCCATCCCAGCAATAGTGGATGGAATGATAACATTACCTCCTTGAGGGAAATATTCGGTTATGACGACCTCGGATCCGGAATCTACATAGTAGCGAAAATTACCGGACTGGAAAGCGTTTAGGGTTGTGGATGACAACAGAAGAGCCCAAAGCATGGAAAAAAGAACGGAGCGGTAAGTGCCTTGGCACGGCAAACTCAAACCTTTCTTTATTGAACGAATAGGAAAATGGTTTTTCACTGGGCAACTGAGAATAGGCGACGAGGGGTGCAGGGACAAGGAACAATCCCGCTTGGAACAATCCCGCCTGGCCTCACCGTGGGGTGAGCATTCCAGCGTTAGGGGGCTTGGGAGCTCGGCCAAAGATAGAATCCCCTTGGTGAACGCCTCTGAAATGGAATTGGATTCAGCAGTTCAAGAAGGTAGGGTGAAGCCCGAGCCAGAACCCTGCTGCAGGCACCTCGCAACTACACTGGGGGCACAGAATAGATGCATGGCAAAATCCGGATCGAGTCATGCCTACCCTGTGTGTTCCCAGTTCACTGTTGCTACTGGCCAACCAATTCGTTAGGCCTATCCGCGCTACATGCAAAACCCAATACCAGGCGCCACCAAGTTTCTGAATTCGTTGAACTACCAGCACGTCATCACTGGCACATCGTTGGAGTTCCAAGGCACTACGGTGATGACTTCCTCGCCGGCGGCAACGCGCTCCAGGAGTTCGCCGAACCGGGTTTTTGCTTCAAAGGCGGTAATGCGGGCCATAGACAGTCCTCAAATTAACCAATTGCCAGCTAGTTTACGGAATCGCTGTTAAGAGAGCAACTCACGTCCCAGACCTTTTCAAATGTCGGCTGCCATTGGAGTCTGCCAGGGCTCCTCATTGCGCGCCGTGCAGTTGGTAGGGGTTTTTCCGTTGGCACCTAATGTGCCCAACCTTATACATGGCGCATGTCGTCGGAATTGAAGGTTGCCGTGCTGGGCACGGGTTCGTTGGGCAAGGAACATGCCCGGATCTATGCGGACCTCGCGTCGTCAGGCCAGGCGCGGTTCGCGGGTGTCTATGATGTGTCGGCAGAGGCGGCTCGGAAGATTGCCGAGAAGCATCGCGTGAAAGCTTTCAGTTCCGTCGAGCAAGCGGCGGATGCGAGTGACGCGTTGAGTATTGTCACCCCCACGAACACGCACTTTGAACTCGCGCGAACGCTGCTCAAACGCGGCAAGCATCTGCTGGTGGAGAAGCCGATGACCAGCAATGCAGCTGAGGCGGCGGAGCTGGTAAAGCTGGCACGGGAACACAAATGCGTGCTTCAGGTCGGCCACGTGGAACGGTTCAATCCGGTTTTCAAGTACCTTCAGCAAGTCGCGACGGAGCCGAGGTTCATTGAGGTTCACCGTCTTTCGCCATTCCCGGCGCGGAGCACTGACATCGGAGTGGTGCTCGACCTGATGATTCATGATCTCGATGTCGTGTTGTCATTCGTGAATTCGCCGGTGGCGAGCATCGATGCGGTCGGCATTCCTGTGTTGAGCCAGACGGAGGACATCGCGAATGCGCGCCTCCGATTCGTGAACGGTTGTGTTGCGAATCTGACGGCCAGCCGCGTAAGCCCGGAACGGCTGCGGAAGATTCGAGTGTTCAGCGGCGGGCCAATGACCAGCTACATCTCGCTCGATTACCGGGCGCAGGAGGGATTCATTTACCGCATCGCCCGAGATGGAGAACAGGAGAGTTCCCTGTTGAAGAAACTTCTTCACGCGAAGGATTCGACGATTGTCAGCCAATTCGCCGGCAAGAGAATCGTCCGTGAGCCGGTGCCGATTGCGAAAGACGAACCTCTAAAGTTGGAACTTCAGAGCTTCATTGACTGTGTTCGCGCCCAGCACGCGCCCGTAGTCAGCGGCGAGGCGGCGAAACGGGCGCTCGATGTGGCATTCGAGATCACGAGGCAGATTGGAACATCAGGGGGCGAGTCTGTTGTGCAATGAACCTAAAGCCAGGAGTTCAAACCACGAAACCCTCGAAACACACGAAAGCAAAACCTTCCGGCAGGGCGGGCTATTCTCAGCCTGCCGCGAACGTCCAAAGGACTTCAACATCGCCACCCACGCTCCGGCACGGTGAGGACACCGCGCCCTGCCGGGCTTTCTCATTCGTGTGACAACCAAACGCATCATGCTTATCGCTGGGGAGACGAGCGGCGATCTGCTCGCTGCGGAGCTGGTGAAAGCGCTGGGTCGAAGTTGGACAGAGTACGCAACACGGGGCGACGGAGATGACCTGAAGTTCTTCGGAGCTGGCGGATCGAACATGGCCGCTGCGGGCGTCGAACTGGCCTTCGATCTCACTCAGCACTCCGTGATCGGGCTTTGGGAGGTCATTAAAAAGTACGGCAAGTTTCGAAAGCTCTTCAACCAGCTACTCGCGCTGGCCATCGAGCGGCGTCCGGATGTGATCATCGGCGTGGATTTCGGCGGATTCAATCTGCGCTTCGCCCGGGCAATCCGGCAGCATCTGCGGAACAATAAACCGGACTGGCGTCCGAAGCTTGTTCAGCTTGTTTCACCGCAGGTGTGGGCTTCCCGACCGGGCCGGGCGAAAATCATCGCAGACAACCATGATCTGGTGTTGAGCATCCTCCCATTCGAGAAGAAATGGTATGCGGAGCATGTGCCGGGATTGCGGGTGGAGTTTGTTGGACACCCGATCATCGATCGGCACAAGCAAACCGTGGGGAGGGAAGCTAAAGAGCGAGTGGATGCATCAGCACTTAATGTTCTCATCCTCCCCGGCAGCCGCCAAAGCGAGCTGCGCCGTCATCTTCCGGTTGTCATCGGAGCAGGCGAGCGGATCAAGTCCGCGCTTCCTGAAGCAAGATTCCGAATGGTCCTGCCGGAAGAAAATTTGCGCGCTCAGGCCATGAAGACGGTTCAGATGCCGGAGTGGATTGAGGTTCAGTTCGGGAATCTCGCTGAAGCGCTGGAGGACGCCACAGTCGCGATTGCGTCCACGGGAACCGTCACAATGGAGTGCGCGTTGTTTGGCGTGCCTACCGTTGCTCTCTACAAAACCTCCTGGAGCACATACCAAATAGGACGACGCCTCGTCACTGTGCCATTTCTCGCGATGCCAAATATACTGGCTGGTGCGATGATCTTTCCCGAGTTCATCCAGAATGAGGCGACTTCGGACAATGTTTCTGAGGCGGCGCTCCAGCTCCTGAATCATCCGGAGCACAGGTCCACGGTGAGATCGAAGCTCGCCGGGATTATTTCCAACCTGGGCCCGCCTGGAGCCGTGGACCGCGCAGCAGCCAAGGTGCTGGAGTTGCTCCCACGACAGTGAAGCGCCTTGGATTACTTCGTGCTAAACTTGTACACGGTGGTTGTCTTGTAAGTCTGGCCAGGACGCAGGACCGCGCTCGGGAAGTTCGGCTTATTGATGGAGTCTGGATAATGCTGGGTTTCGAGGCAGAAACCGGAGTGCTGGTTGTAGGTCACTCCACCAACTCCTTTGAGTGAACCATCCAGATGATTTCCGATGTAGAGCTGGACGCCGGGTTCGGTGGTGAGGCATTCCATCACTCGACCGGATTTGGGTTCGTAAACGCGGGCCGCGAGCGTCATTGATTTGCCACCGCCGTTGATGACGAAGTTGTGGTCGTACCCCTTCGCGAAGGGATAATACTCCTTGATGTCGCGACCGATGGCTTTGGGTTTCGTGAAGTCAAGTCCGGAGCCCTTGACGCTGGGCAGTTCTCCTGTGGGGATCAACGTGGCATCCGCAGCGGTGTACTTGTCGCAATTGAGAGTGAGTTCATGGCCAAGCACGTCCCCTGCCCCGGCGAGGTTGAAATAACTGTGGTTCGTCAGATTGATCGGAGTGGCTTTGTCCGTGGTGGCGGTGTAGGCGATAATCAATTCGTTGTCCGCCGAGAGCGAATAAACGACCATCGATTTTAGTGTGCCAGGGTAGCCTTCTTCGCCATCCGGACTCGTGTAACTCAATGCAAGCGCGGAACCGTCCGCCGTGGTGACGACATCGGCCTTCCAGACCTTTTTATCGAATCCCTTCAAGCCACCGTGGAGATGGTTCGGGCCGTTGTTGACGGCGAGTGTGTATTCCTTCCCATCCAGGGTGAACTTGCCTTTGGCGATGCGGTTGGCGACACGGCCTGCAATGGCTCCGAAGAACGGATGTCCCTTGACGTATTGATCGAGGTTGTCAAATCCGAGCACAATATTCCCCGGCTTCCCGTTGCGGTCTGGAGTGTGAATCTCGGTGATGATGCCGCCGAACGTGGTAATTTTGACGGTCACGCCGTTCTTGTTTTTCAGAGTGTAAAGCTCCACCGACGTGCCATCGGCCAGCTTTCCAAACGGGGCTTTCTCGATCGTGGTCATGCTTGAAGAAGTGGTTTTTGTTGTGTTGTCCTTCGTGCTCTCAAGTGTGCCACACGCGGCGAGCAGGATGGCCGCGAGGGAAGAGACAAGGAGACTCCGTGATTTGAATCGTGTGTTCATGGTAACTCGGGTTCAGCGGGATTTAACTGATCAAGGCGCTCGGCTGCACGCCAAATCTTTGAAAGTTCAACTTCGTGGCGCTTCTTTTGCCCAGTTGTCCTTGAGCGTGATTGTCCGGTTGAACACGAGTTTGCCAGGCATGCTCTCCTTATCGAGCGCGAAGTAGGCAAGCCGCTCGAATTGGTAGCGCATCCGCGGGTCCGCCTCTTTCAGGCTGGGCTCGCACCTGGCGGCAACGACTTCCAGGCTGTGCGGATTGATGTGTCGCTTGAAGTCCCCCTCCGCGTCCGGCTCAGGAACGGTAAACAATCGATCGTACAGGCGGACTTCTGCTTCTACCGAGTGTGTGGCACTGACCCAGTGAATGGTGCCTTTGACTTTTCGACCCGCGTTCGCGCCACCCGACTTGCTTTCAAAGTCCGCCGTGCAGCGCAGCTCGGTGATCTTGCCCGCGGCGTCCTTCACCACCTCGTCGCACTTGATGATGAAGGCGTACTTCAAACGCACCTCGCCACCAGGTCTGAGCCGGAAGTATTTTGGCGGCGGTACTTCCGCGAAATCATCGCGTTCGATGTAAAGCTCGCGGCTGAATGGAATTTTCCTTTTGCCCGCGTTCTCGTCCTCGGGATTGTTGACGGCGTCGAGCTCCTCCGTCCTGCCCGCATCCAAATTTGTGATGACGACTTTGATCGGCCGCAGCACGACGAGCCGCCGCAATGCCCGCTTGTTCAGATCCTCGCGGATGGCGTGTTCGAGAACAGCCACATCAGTGAGGCCGTTGTATTTCGTGATCCCAATGTTGTAGGCGAAATTGCGGAGCGCTTCCGGCGTGACGCCACGACGGCGGATTCCGCAGATGGTCGGCATGCGCGGATCATCCCAGCCGGTGACGAGCCCCTCATTCACGAGCTGCATGAGCTTGCGCTTGCTCATCACGGTGTAACCCAGGCTGAGGCGGGCGAACTCGTATTGTTTGGGCAGCAGACGAGAAAGGCCAAGACTCTCCAGAATCCAATCGTAAAGCGGCCGGTGAACTTCGAACTCGAGCGTACAGATGCTGTGAGTGATGCTCTCGATGTAATCGCTCAGGCAATGCGCAAAGTCGTACATCGGGTAGATGCACCATTGGGCTCCCGTATGATGATGCTCGGCGTGACGGATGCGGTAGATCAACGGGTCGCGCAACCAGATGTTCGGCGAAGCGACATCAATCTTCGCGCGAAGTGTGCGTGTGCCATCGGGGAATTCCCCGGCTTTCATCCTGGCGAAGAGATCAAGGCTTTCCTCGACGCTGCGATTGCGGAAAGGGCTTTCCTTGGCGTGACGGCGATATTCGTCGGTCTCATCCGGCGTCAGATCGCACACGAATGCCTTGCCCTTCCTGATCAGAGCGACGGCATATTCGAAGAGCTGGTTGAAATAATCGGAGGCGTAGAAAGGTTCGCTGTTAGATGCTGGTTGATCGTTGTTCGTCGTTGCAGGCAGAATGAAATCCGGACTTCCGTTCGTGTTCGTCACTTCCGGAGTCTTGCCTTTGGGTTTCAAACCCAGTCTGTCATTTGCCCAGCCGCTGATCAACCAGTTCACGTCCTCCTGGATCGACTCGACATACTCGATGTCCTCTTTCGTAGGGTTCGTGTCATCCATGCGGAGGTTGCACACGCCGCCGAACTCGCGCGCAATGCCGAAATTCAGGCAGATACTCTTGGCATGCCCAATGTGCAGGTAGCCGTTCGGTTCCGGAGGAAAGCGAGTGTGAATCAGCGGATAACGCTTCTCGGCGACGTGTTGCGTCACGATGTCGCGGATAAAGTCGGATGGCGTGGCGGTCGTATTCTCGACGGCGTTCTTGTTTGGTTCAGTCATGTATGGCAGCGGCGGAACGTACCAAAGCACCGGGCGCGTGTCCAATGAGCAGTTGCGTCGGTAGCGTCAGAATTTTCGAAAACATGCACAATCAAGGCGGGAGCCCGGTTGCGCTGGTGAAAATCGTTCTCGGCAATCCGCACTGATTGAGGCATAAATTCAGCATGACGGATACAGGAGCCTACATCCTGCGGGAGACGACCGGCACTTCCGGGTTGGAGCAGACTGCCCGCGCCGCAATCGAGACGCTGGCCCACTCGGACATCCCGCATCTGATTGCAGGAGGGCTGGCAGTACAGGAGTACGGATATCATCGCGTCACCCTGGATGTGGATCTGGTGGTGCCGGACGTTTTGGAAGCGGTTGAATTTCTTACAGCGGATGTGACGGGGCCTTTCGTACGCGTACCAAATTGCGCTGATCGGGTGAAGGACCAGCGTAACGGCGTTTTCGTGGATCTGTTGCCTGCCGGTCGGGTTCTGCGTCGTGGTTGTAGAGTGCCATTCCCGGATCCAGGACGAGTCTCGGAGCAACCCAGGTTTGTTTCGCTCGAACAACTCGTCTCACTCAAGCTCGACAGTTGGTCGAACAACCAGACCCGCCGTCTAAAGGACAAGGCTGACGTGGTGGAACTGATCAAATCCACGAAGCTTCCTCGTGAACTTGATGTGTCCCCAGCGGTACGAGCCTTGTACGTAGAAACATGGGATGCGCTGGCGGCCGAGAGTTGAGCCGCACTCACAGCATTCCCACGGCGGCCGGAGGGAACTTCGATCCGAGCGTCGGATCAAAATCGTGAGCAAGTTAACCCTGTAACTCATCATGAACATAGGTGTTCCACGGGGAATTACTGAGGAGACCGTGGGATAGGCTACGAATGATGGCGAGCGCCACAGATGCAGATGCGAGGCGCGAACGCGGGAGGATGCCCGCAGCGGCCTCTGACCAAGCGATCAACGAAGCAGATGCGTCTGTGCCGCCGTCAAGATTTGTAGCCTAGCCCCACGGTCTCCTCAGTAAGGCCAAAGAGAACCGTGTGGCGCTGCTTCATTCTGCGGCGTGTCTGCTCATCCGACGAGGCCCACGAGTTGTGGTCGAGCGGGGTGCGGGTGTGGGTACAGGCTTCCCGGACGATATTGCGTGGCAAACATGCCGGGGGCCTACGCTCGAACGGCAGCTCAAGCGCTGACGAGTGCGACCTTCCGCTATATCGAAGCCCTGGCGGAGACGAATGGTCTGACATTCACCGAACCGGCCTCACTGCTCTCACGCCAATAGACCGGTCAATTGCATGATGTTGCCAGGAGCCGGTTTTATGATTCGGAACAGGAGTGAGTTCGAATGCCGTTGAATTGTGCCGTGGATTGCTGGTGAGCATGATTCAGCCATCGATCTGGAAGGTCAGCACCCATCACTACTTGCCACATCCGGCGGCATCACTACGATGACACCATGTTTCACCGGCAAGGCAACAATCCAATCGCAGGCGCAGTTACACCTGAAAGCACTCAATTGCCCCCGTCGATTCCAGACCATGAACTCCTGCGATGCATTGGCAGGGGGAGTTACGGTGAGGTCTGGCTGGCCAAGACGGTGATGGGAACTTTCCGGGCCATTAAAGTGATTCATCGCCGGAGTTTCCGTGATGAACGCCCGTATGAGCGCGAGTTCAATGGACTAAGGAAGTACGAGCCGGTATCCCGCAGCCACCCGGGACTCGTAGGCATCCTTCACAGCGGGCTCAACGCCGCTGCCGGATACTTTTATTGCGTGATGGAACTCGCTGACGACGCGCACACGGGGCAGAAGATCAATCCGCAGACCTACGAGCCCAAAACGCTGAACAGTGAACTGGCCCGGCTCCAGAAGCTCCCGCTCGATCGCTGCATCGAAGTCGGTCGCAAGCTCGCGGCGGGTTTGCATCACTTGCACGAAAACGGACTCGTTCACCGCGACGTCAAACCGTCGAACATCATCTTCCTCAATGACGCCCCACGATTTGCGGACATCGGTCTTGTGACGGACATCGGCGAAGCCGCGACCTTCGTAGGAACGGAAGGGTATGTGCCGCCGGAAGGCCCCGGAAAACCGCTGGCGGACATCTATGGCCTGGGCAAGGTGCTCTACGAGATGATCACAGGAAAGGATGTGCGCGACTTTCCTGAGTTTCCCACGACAGCGGATGGCACCACGAGTCCGCGACTGGAACGGTTCTACCATGCGGTGCTCCAAGCGTGTCACCTGAGCTCCGCCCGCCGCTTCCAGAGCGGTCAGATCCTTCATGACACCCTGACCGAACTCGTCGCCACCACGCCACGAGCAGGCGCGGGCCAGGTGAACATTGCCTCGCCGCCTCCAGTCACCAAACCATCGACGGTGGCTGTGATCGCTGACTCCACCTCCCCCGCGGATGTGAAATTCGCAGCTTTCCTGCGAGAACACCTGGCAAAGGAGAAATTTGTCCTGTTGCCGGATAGCGCGGCCGCAGGCGTAGAATGGGCCCGGCGCGTCGAGGAACGGGCAGCCCAGGCGGATGTGATCATCGTCGTGATCTCAATCATTTCGGCGGAGAGCGAGCTGCTGTGTTACGAGATTGATCTCGCCCGGGACACGGCCCAGCAACGCCAGGGCAAACCCCGACTGGTGGGAGTGTCCATGCAGGACGTGAAGTCACTTCCGGAGGCGTTCGCAGGTTGGGTGGAATTGGTTGCCTCGGTTCATGGGAGCACCCCGCAGGATCAGGAACAGGCGGCGATTGAATTGATCAAGGCCCTTCAGTCCGGCGCGCCAGCGCCGGCCCCGCGTCAGCGACCCAAACTTGAGACGGTGGGTGGCGCCGTTCCCCTCGACTCGATGTATTACGTGGTCCGGGAGGCGGACGAAGAATTCGAAAGCTCCATCGCCAAGCATGACAGCATTGTGCTGGTGAAGGGGGCGAGGCAGATGGGCAAGACCTCCCTGCTGGCGCGCGGCCTGCAACTCGCGAGAGACAGGGGGTTCCGTGTGATCTTGACCGATTTCCAAAAGCTCAACGTGAGCGCCTTCGAATCGATCGAGAAACTCTACACGGCATTGAGCCACTCGATCGTGGACCAGCTCGACCTGGACACCTTCATCGAGGACACCTGGGATGTCCGGCGAAGCGCGAATTCCAATTTCGAGCGCTACCTCCGGCGCGAGGTTCTCGCGAAAATCTCACCACACCTCGTTTGGGGCATGGACGAGGTGGACCGGCTCTTCGGTTGCCCGTTCAGCAGCGAAGTCTTTGGATTGCTTCGGTCTTGGCATAACGATCGCGCTCTCGATCCAAGCGGCCCATGGTCGCGGCTCACCATGACAATCGCTTACGCCACGGAAGCGCACTTGTTCATCTCCGACATGAATCAGTCGCCGTTCAACGTCGGCACGCGGCTCGCGCTCGGTGATTTTTCCCGTGACCAGGTCGCGGAATTGAATCTCCGCTGCGGCAATCCCCTGCCAACCTCCGCCGATGTGGATCAATTCGTCGCGCTCGTCGGCGGCCAGCCTTTTCTCGTGCGCAAAGGGCTCAATGAAATCGCCAGGAACGATTGGAAGATCTCCACCTTTGAAACAGAGGCGGACCGTGATGAAGGAATGTTCGCCGACCATCTCCGTCGCATCCATGTGCTGCTGACGCGTGACTCAGGAATGATCGATGTCGTGAAGAGCGTGCTCACCGGCAGGATGAACGTGACCTCTGAACAGTTTTACCGTCTTCGAAGCGCCGGCGTGATGATAGGAGACACTCAACGCGATCTCAAACCGCGCTGTTTGTTGTATGAACGATACCTCCGGCGGCATTTGCTGGAGGGAGCCTGAACGGGCTGGGCGGATGCCCGTGAGTGGGCTTCTCCCGCCCAAAATCATCTGCAGACGGGGTGGGATCAGCATTCGTCAGGCAGATTCTCCGGAGTTCCTGTAGCGTGTTGGCTGGATCCAACTGCCAATCAACACGGCCCTCGCTGGATCAAGCGGATCGAGTCCAGACGCAGCCTGGCGGCGGTGAGGTGCTGATCCAACGCGCGATGCTGGCTGGTAAGCAGCTCAATTTCCTCGTCGCGCACGCTTCGATTGACCTTCTGCAATTCCTTGAGGCGTGTGATTTCATGCTCAAGCTGGGCGTTCATCTCCTTCCGCGCCCCGGCGATGATGCCAGGCACAAGACGGTTCGCCAGGCTTTGTGCTTTATCGATCAGGCCTGGCAGCAGATCTTCACGCAATTCCGGCCGATCCAGCAATGCACCGGTGTTTCCGTTTCGAAGAACTCGGGTGAGCGTCTCAGGCGTCAAAGCAGCGCCCGCATCGCTGCTACGATGGTCCAGCACCACCCGCAATGGAGTGGGAGGCAGAAAGCGGTCGATATGAAGTTGAGCGGGAGCGATGCACTCGAGCAGATACACGGCTTCCAGGTACAATCCGACGATTTTTGGATCGTGCCATTGAGCGAAGCTGCAATTGCCGTTTTCTGATCCCAGCAAAAGATCCAAAGCCCCGGTGACGAGTGGATGGTCCCATGTAAGAAATTGAACCTGCTCATGCGCCAAAGCTCGCTGGCGATCACAAGTAACCGTGAGCCCTTCGGCTGGCAGTCCCGGAAAAGAATCCGCAAAGACTCCTGTCGAGCCCAGTTTATAGGTGCGCGGTGTCAATTCCTCCACCTGAATGGAGTAGTGGTCGAAGATTGAGACCATAAAATCGTCCAGGATCAGATCCTGATCCCGTTCGCGGATTTCCGTCACCAAGCGGGCGGCGACATCGGATCGAAATGAGTTCAATTCAAGCAACCGGTCCCTGCCCTGTTCCAAACGCCGGGCAATCTCCTTCCTTGCGCTTTGAGTTTCGCCGATCAGCCGGTCCAACTCAGCGCGGGAACTCTTCGCGGTCTCATGAAAATCCTGCGCCAGGTCATGAATCCTCGAACCAAACCGTTCGAGGAGTTCGCGGCCGCCATGCAGATTGCTCTCGAACGCGTGCAACCCTTCCTGATACCAGCGCGCCAGCACCTCCTGGGAACTGCCTGTGACAAATGGCACATGCACCTGAATCTCCGAAGTCTGCCCGATCCGATCGAGTCTCCCAATCCGCTGTTCCAGGAGTTCCGGGTCAAGCGGCAGGTCAAACAGGACCAGATGATGCGCAAACTGGAAGTTTCGCCCCTCACTGCCGATCTCCGAGCAGATCAGGAGGCGAGCGCCCCCCTCTTCGGCAAACCAGGCCGCGCTGCGGTCGCGCTGCACCAGTGGGATACCTTCATGAAACACTGCCCGCTTCACGTTGATGCGTAGTTGCAGCGCCGCGTCAATGGCCTCAACCTTGCGCTGTGTCCGGCAGATCAGCAGCACCTTCTGCTCTCCCAGGCTGCGCAACAGATCCGCCAGCCAGTCGATCCGACAATCCTCGGTGAAATCCGGATGAAAGCCCGCCGCTGCCGTCACATTCGTATCCGCCGCGAACTCGTCCGCGAGCGCATCAAAGTGATCCATGTCAGCCGGTGGCATTTCCAGGGGCTGCATCCGGGGAACCCGCTTCGGAAAACCAGCGATGGTGGCGCGGGTGTTGCGAAACATCACACGTCCCGTGCCGTGTTGATCCAGCAGGGAGCCCATCAACTCATCACGAACGTCGCCATCGCCAAGCGCAACCCTCTCCAACCTGGATCGAACGTTTTGTTCCGTGACTGCCAGGATGCGAGCCAGCTTCTTCACATCAGTCGCCACGAGGGATTGATTTCCAAGAATTTTTTCGGCGAGGCGGGCAACATCCCTGTAGCCCTCCGCTTCACGAATGAATTCTTCAAGATCATAAAACCGATCCCTGTCCAGCAGCCTTAGCCGGGCAAAATGGCTGGCCACGCCAAGTTGTTCGGGAGTCGCGGTCAGGAGCAGCAGACCGGGAGTCCCCTGCCCCAACGCCTCGACCACCGCATATTCCGGACTGACGGCTTCCGGCGACCAGCCGAGATGATGAGCTTCGTCCACGACAAGCAGATCCCAGCCCGCGTCGAGCGCCTGTCTTACGCGGCCATCCTTCCCCGTGAACAAGCCGATGCTGGCGAGCACCAATTGATCGTCGAGGAAAGGATTGGCTTCCGGATTGGCGGTTTCGATGGATTCACAGCGATCCTCGTCGAAGATGTGGAACCAGAGATTGAAGCGGCGCAGCAATTCCACAAACCACTGATGAACCAACGATTCCGGGACGAGGATCAGCACCCGGTGCGCGCGACCGGTCAGGATCAACCGATGCAAGATCAGGCAGGCTTCAATTGTCTTTCCAAGCCCGACTTCGTCAGCGAGCAGGACCCGGGGCACCAGGCGTCCGGCCACTTCCGAGGCAAGGCAAAGCTGATGAGGTATCAGATCGATGCGCCCTCCCACAAAACCACGCACCTTCGACTTGCGGCGGCGATGTTGATGCTTCAACGCGGTCATCCGCAGGTCGAACATGTCCGGTGGGTCCACCTGCCCCGCGAGCAAACGGTCCTCGGGCTTGTTGAAGCTGATCGCATCGCTCAATTCGGTTTCGCACAACTCCCGTCCGTCACCTGCGTAGATGATGAGCCCATCACGTTCGGCGACTGATTGAATCATGAGAAGCGCCTCGTCCCGATTCTTGATCGTGTCCCCCGCCCGAAAGCGCACGCGCCGGAGTGGCGCGTTGTCGCGGGCGTATTCGCGCGTTTGATCGCTGGCGCCAAAAACGAGCGTCACCGTTCGAGGCCCGACGCTGCGAACCAAACCCAGTCCGAGCTCGGGTTCGCTCTCACTGATCCATCGCTGTCCGGGGTGGAAGTTTTCAGGCATGGGCTGGGAGGACTCTTACTGGTGGAAGACTCGATCTGGTCAACGTGATTTGCAAGGGCACATTGTCGGATTGGTCTCCCACTGGTGTCCGCTCGCGAAAACCATCCACTGAGAAGCTGGCAGATCAGAAAAAAGCCAGGCACGAAGCCTGGCTGAAAAACAATCCTGTAAGCGATTCAACGCTTACTTCAACTTCAGCGCGATCTGCTTGTCTATCTCCGCTGCAAGATCAACATCCGCGCCGCCGCCCTTCTTGCGGGCCTGCACTCGCACGCGGCTGATCTTCGGCCCGATCTCGTCCACTGCCACCCATACCGTCCGGGTGTCCACCTTCGCTTCGAGAGTGTTGCTGATGGTGTTCTCGCCGACGAGGGTGCCGTTATAGTTGAGAACCTCCTTCGCGGACTGGAAAATTTGTGCAACAGGCCGTTCGTACCGGCCTTCAATGGTATCCTTCACCAGCGGAATGGCGGCCCGGCGCCTGCCATCCACCGTTCCCACGCAACCAATCGACGCCGACAGCAAACAACCTGCGGCCAACACAGCTAGAAAATTCAGTTTCATCGCCAGTAATCCAACCTGCCGTCACACAACGCGTCAAGCGTGAAGGTTGGCTGCACATCGCTTGTAACCTTTCCGCAAAAATCGTTTAGTGCTTGGTAGGCCCCGCTGCAGGTTTGTGGTGAATGGCGGGTGTTGGGTGTTGTGGGCACACGGATCCACAACGGCGGCGGGGCCCATTTGAATTTGGCTGAACCGACAGGACAACGGATGAACGAAACAGTCATCGCACATTATCAAATTCTCCGGAAGCTGGGTGAAGGAGGGATGGGAGAAGTGTACCTGGCCCAGGACACGAGGCTGCAGCGGCAGGTGGCGCTCAAGCTCCTGCCACCAGGACGGACGGAGGATCGCAAATGGCGGCATCGTTTTCTCATTGAAGCGCGGGCGGCTTCCGCGTTGAACCACCCCAACGTGTGCGTGATTTACGACGTGGGAGAGCACGAAGGGCAACGCCCTTATCTCGCCATGGAATACGTCGAGGGGCTGACTCTCCAGGCTTTGCTCCGCGAATCCATGCTCGAGATCCGGGAGGTGGTCGAGATGGCGGTCCAGATCGCGGACGCCCTGGATGCAGCCTACGCGAAGGGGATCGTGCATCGGGATCTCAAGCCTTCCAACATCAGCATCACAGAGCGCGGCCAGGTAAAGGTGCTCGATTTCGGTCTGGCAAAAAGATTTGGAGCGGGAGACACGGAAAGCAGCGAAGCTCCGACGCTTCATCAGACCGCGCCCGGTCAAATCCTTGGAACTCCCTCCTACATGAGCCCCGCGCAGGCCGTCGGACGCCCGGTGGATCATCGTACTGATAACTTCAGTCTGGGCATTGTTCTTTATGAAATGGCGACCCGCCAGCTCCCCTTCCGGGGCGAAACCGTGGTGGATGTGATGCACCGGGTGGTTCATTACACACCTGAGCCCATGTCGCGCTTCAACCCGCGCGTGCCGGAATCCTTCGAGCGCGTGGTCAGCCGTTGTCTGGAAAAGGATCCGTCACGTCGTTACCAGCTCCCCCAGGAATTGCTGACTGACCTCAAGGCCGTGCTGCGAGGGCTCGGCGCCGCGAATCTGACCGACCAGGGCAACACCGTGATCGCCACGGCTCTGTTGGCCGGCAATCCGAATGAACTTCCCGCCACCGTTGCCTCCGCTGATGAGGTCAAGAACAGCGACATCTTCATCAACTGCGCATTGATCCATGATCAACCGCTCTCGTCCGATCAACGCGGCTGGGTCTCCCAGCTCCAGCGCCACCTCGAAGTCCGGCTCGAACAACTTTGGGGCGAGCCCGTCAAGATCGGCCGTTACCCGATGCCTCCAGGTGATCCTCCGGTGGATCAGGCGTTCTTTGACGGCCTGGCCAGGGTCAAGACAATGGTCTCGGTCGTCTCCCCTCCCTTCATGAAGGCCGAAGGTTGCCGTCGCGAAGTCACGGCATTCCATCAGCACACGACAAAGCAAGGCGGGATGTGGCTGGGTGACAAATCTCGGATGTTAAAGGTGGTGAAAACACCGGTGGAAATGCGCGACATGCCGGCACCCATGTCGGACATTTTCTCGCGCGTGCCGGACTTCAACTTCTTCGAGTTGGACCCGCTCACCGGGCGGGTGCGTGAATTTGACGAGAGTTTCGGTGCGATTGCCAAGCAACGCTTCTTCGAGAGCATTTACGATCTGGCGCAGGAACTCTGCCTCCTGCTCAAGGCTTGCAAGCTGGGTCAGCACGCTTCAGGAGCAGCTCCTTTCAATGGCCGCACGGTTTTCCTCGCTGAGACCACGGCGGATTTGCGAGCCGACCGCGACAGTCTCCGCCGCGAATTGCTCGAACTCGGCCATCGCGTCCTGCCCGAGGGCGTGCTCCCGTTGGACCGGGAGGAACTCGAAGCGTCCGTGCGGGAATACCTCAATCAATCCCAGGTGGCCATCCACCTCGTCGGGAGCCGTTACGGTCTGATACCGGAAGGCGCTCAGGAATCGATGATCGAACTGCAGAATCGCTGGGCGGGAGCGCATGCGCGCTGCCGCGACTTGCGACGGTTGATCTGGATTCCGCCCAGCCAGATTCCGCGCGAGGAACGCCAGGAAAAATTCATCCACAGCCTGCGCGTCGATCCTGAATTCCAGGTCGGCGCCGAAGTCATCGAAGGTCCGTTGAGTTCCCTCAAACAACTCGCGCTGCAACGTTTGAAACCAGCCGAGCCTCTGCGCCTACCGGCTGCGTCGGCATCCGGTGAACATCCGCCGCATGTGTATCTGCTCTGCGATCATGCTGATGAACCGGCTGCTGCCGAACTTCAGGACTGGCTGTTCGAGCAAGGATTCGAGGTTTCGCTCCCGGATCACGGCACAGACGAAGACGAAGCGGGCCGGTTTCATCGCTCCACCTTGTGCGCCTGCGACGCCGTGCTGGTTTACTTCGGCGAAGTTCGCCGATCCTGGGTGGAAACCAAACTGCGCGATCTGCTGAAAGCGCCCGGATTCGGCAGGACCGTGCCATTCGCAGTGAAAGCCGTCTATGCAACGCCGGGTGGGGATTTTCAGAAGCAAAGATTCAAGACCCACCTGGCTGACGTCATCAACGCACAAACACGGCTCGACACGACGGCGCTGCGGCCGTTCGTGGAACGGATCAAGGCCGCGCGGATGGCAACGGCATAAGGACTCATGCAAAGGAACTCGCGAAGCGTCTTGGAGACTTGGCGGACTGCCCAACGGCCCCGTGACTCGCGAAGCGTCCTGGACTGCGGTAGCCCTCTACCGCTTTGTCCGCGAGCAGGACGAACCAGCAGACGAAACTTCGCGCCTGGCTGTTTCCAGCTCCACGGTCAAAGCGCCAGAGGACTGGCGCAGTCCAAGACCTGGCGGACTTCCCGGCAACTTTGATATTTATCATGACCTCGACCACTCCCGACCTCACCAATCCGTTTCCCGGACTGCGCTGCTTTTTGTCCGACGAAGATTACCTCTTCTTTGGCCGGCACGAGCAGATCGAAGATTTGCTTCGGCGCCTGCGCACGAATCGTCTCGTTGCCGTCGTCGGCACCTCGGGCAGCGGCAAATCTTCGCTGGTGCGCGCGGGCCTGCTCCCGGCGGTGTTGGGCGGTGGCATGAGCCAGAGCGGCAGCGCTTGGGAAATCGCCGTCATGCGTCCCGGTGGCAGCCCCATGGCCCATCTGGCGCGCGCGCTCTGCGACGCCGGGCTTTACGACGCCGATGCCGAGGACGTCCAGTTTCACATCCAAGCCACATTGAGCCGCAGCCGCAACGGCTTGATTGAAGCCGTCCGCCAATCGCCGGCTGCCGCCGGTTCCAAGCTCCTGCTCGTCGTGGATCAATTCGAGGAGCTGTTCCGGTTCAACCGGGCCAGCGCCACGAGCCAGGAGGAAGCCATTCAGTTCGTGAACCTGCTCCTGCAAGCCACCCAGCAGGCGGAGCAAAGCATCTACGTGGTGCTGACCATGCGCTCGGATTTCCTCGGCGAATGCTCGCAGTTCCTCGGACTGGCCGAAGCGGTCAACGACGGCGAATTCCTCATTCCCAGGATGACACGCGACCAGATTCAGGAAGCCATTCAAGGCCCCATCCGCGTGCGCGGTGCCGAGATCGCCCCACGCCTGTTGTTCCGCCTGCTTAACGATGTCGAGGACAACCAGGATCAGTTGCCCGTGCTGCAACATGCGTTGATGCGGACGTGGGACCTTTGGAGTAGGAGTCAGGAGTCAGGAGTCAGGGGGCAGGAGTGGAAGCATCCAAATCTGAATTCCGAAAGCCGAAAGCCGAAATCTCCAATCTCCAATCTCCAATCACGCCTCAACCCCTCACCCCGGCCCTCTCCCCCTCCGAGGGGGCGAGGGAGAATCGTTCACCGCGTGTAGCAGAAACGGGAGCGCCAGGATTTGCCAAGGCGCGGTCGGATGTCCTCCCGCTCCCAGCGGGAGAGGGCCGGGGTGAGAATTCGCCGAATCCAGTTTCGCGCCCTGACCCCTTGAACCCAACCACTCCTCTCCCTGCCCTCTCCTCTCCTTCCGAAGGAGAGGAGAGGGTGGCCGCAGGCCGGGAGATGAGTGGTCGCGGGGGCGCGGTTCATGGTGAGGGAGAACGCTACACCAACAACGAGAGGCCAACCACCGCCCACTCCGCACTCCGCATTCCGCATTCCGCATTTCCCTCCGCCTCCCTCGACCTCGAACATTACGAAACCACCGGGGGCATGCACCAGGCCCTGTCGCGGCACGCGGACGAAATCTTTGACGCCTTTCCTTCCGACGAACACCGCACGGCGGCGGCACGCATTTTCAAGGCGCTCACCGAACGCGGCCCGGACGGACGCGGCATCCGTCGGCCCACGCGCTTGAGCCAGCTCACCGCCATCGCGGGCGTGAACCCTTCCATAGCAACTGCCGTGATCGAGGCGTATCGCGCGCCGGGCGTCACCTTCCTCATGCCTCCAGTGACATCCGCCCTGGACGACACCGCGGTCATCGACATTTCCCACGAGAGCCTCATGCGCGTGTGGAGCCGGTTGCGAAGCTGGGTCGAAGAAGAAGCCCAATCGGCGCGCATCTACCGCCGCCTCCAGGAGTCAGCCGCTTTGCACGGCGAAAAGCGCGCGGGCCTTTACCACGATCCCGATTTGCAGATCGCCTTATCGTGGCGCGACACAGCCAGGCCGAACGCCGCCTGGGCCGAGCAATATGGCGGCGGCTTCGACGAGGCGATGGCATTCCTCGACATGAGCCGCGAGGTAGCGCAGCGCGAGGAGAAGGAACGTGAAGCCGCCCGCCAACGTGAACTCGAACGCGCCCGGCAATTCGCCGAGACGCAGGCCAAGGTTGCGCGCCTGTTCAAACGTTTCGCGGGGAGCCTGGCGGTTGGCTTGTGCTGCGCTGTGGGACTGACCATCTGGGCTTTCAAACTACGTCAGGAAGCGAAACGTCAGGAGTCCTTCGCGCAGACCAAGAAAGCCGAAGCGGAGGCTCAACGCTCGATCGCCCAGCGTACAGCCTACAACGCCAGCATCAGCTCGGTTCAATCCGATTGGGAAAAGCGGAATTATCGCCGAGTCCGCGAGACGCTCGCCTCACAGAAGGACTACGCGGAGCCTTCATTTGAATGGTTCTACTGGCAACGCATGACTCACCTCGAGTTGTCTTCCTTTCCGACTTACGCCAAGGGGATCAGAGCGTTTTCCGTGAGCCGGGATGGAAAGAGGATCGCGTTGGTGATGAACGATCAGACTGTTGAAGTTCGTTCCTTGCCTGCCGGTGATAAGCTGACGACATTTCTTGGCCACAACAACCAGGTCATGAATGCCGCCTTTTCGCCGGATGGCAAGATGGTGGCCAGTTGTGGCGGTCTGTTTTTCAATGGCGAGATCAAACTTTGGAATGCCGAAACGGGTGAAGAGATTCGATCGTTCGGTGGCTTCGGGAACTTGAACGACCTTGCAGATCCCGAGTTGCCAGAACAGGGAGTAGGCTTCAGACAATACGCCCTTGCCTTCTCCTCCGACGGACGCTTGCTCGCCAGTGGCGGGGCGCACGGGAAATTTGGCGTTCAAATTTGGGAGGTCACCACGGGAAAGAAAGTTCGCATGCTGGAAGAGGGGAACGACGGGGGCTGGATCCACCATCTGGCGTTTTCCACCAACGGTAGGCGCATCATCTGTCAAGCTGGAGATACCCTGCGCCTCTATGATTCCGAGACGGGAGAGTTAATAGATTCTCTGCCAGGCAAGAACGGTTTAGGCGGTGTCGGTTTCGCGTTTTCCCCCGATTCACGGCGCCTGGCCGTCCTTAGGGGAAAGATTACGATCTACGACATGTCGGCCGACGATTTTAGAAAAGTTCTGGTGGAGATCCCTGAAAGTTTAGGCACAGCCAATGTGGAATTTTCCCCGGACGGCAAACGAATCCTATGTTCGGGCAACGCTGATTCGGTGATTTATGACTCAGTCACGGGAAAGCATGAACTCACACTGCGAGGCGGAACGGGTCCGACGAGTGAATTCCTGGACGATTCACGACGCGTTATTTCCACGGACGGCGACCGGTGGATCAAGATTTGGGATGCTTCAGCCACTCGTGAATTGGTTAAGATAGACACAGGCTATGGTGCGATGAGCATCGCAAAGGATGGGAGTCGCTTGAGCGTCCTGCTGCCCGAAGAAGGCCTGGATGGCCAAAAGGTCGAGCGAGCGCGAAATACGGGAGGAGTTGGAGTCGTGGATACAGCTACGGGAAAACTGATCACCCAGATGCGGGAACACGAGCCCAGTCACTTGGATGGCACCGCGTTCTCTCGGGACGGAAAATGGGTCGCCTCTGGCGCCAGGGATGGAACTTTCCGCGTCTGGGATGCGCAAACCGGCAAGGTCAAACAGACCATCGAAGCTCGTAGCCAACACTACTCGATCGGCTTTGGGCCCAAGGAAGACACGATTATCAGCACGATAGAACAACCCATCCGAGGGCATGCGATATGGGACATCGCAACCGGTGAGGAGATCTTCTCACCTCGAACCAGGATTGACGGTTGGGCATGGGCCATGTCACCGGATGGTCGCCGTCTGGCGACTGGCGATAACAACGCCAATGTCAGGGTATGGGACACAGCCACGGGCAACGAACTCAGGAAATGGAAAGCGCACGCGAGCCAGGAATTCGGAGCCTTCATGGATCATAACAATGAGTCCATGGACTATTCGGCGGATGGCCGGTATCTAGTCACCGGAGCCTTTGACGGTTTGGTGAAGTTGTGGGATCCGGAAACCGGGAAACTGGTGCGAACCATGACGGGACACTCCTGGAATGTTGTTGGGGTTCATTTTACACCGGATCAACGGCGCTTGATCAGTCAGGCGCGGGATGGAACCGTGCGGATTTGGGATCCCGCCACCGGCAAGGAATTGCTGTCGCTCAGCGATCCGCTGTTTCAAGGAGTGTGGACATTCTTTGTAGCCGTCTCGCCAGACGGACGAAAGGTGTTTGCCGCTCCAGGACATAAAAAGGAAATGATCATTTGGGAAGGGGCGACGACCGAACAAGTCGCCTCCTGGCGAAAAGATGAGGAAGCCGATGCCGCGCGCTGGGCCGCCGAAGAACCGAAAGTCGAAGAGCGCAGGCTGGCTCGGCTCGAAGCTGGGAAGGACAAACAACAAGCGGCGGAGCAAAAGCGGAAGCGCCAAATCGCGGAAGACTTCGGGTTGTTGGGCGAGGCGCCTCAGCACCAACCGTCCAAGCAAACACGGCCCCTGGTTCCCGGGGATGCCGGCGCGATCCGTCAATGGCTGGTGCTGGCGCCATTGCCATTGAACTTCAAAGGCGAGGACGAACGGAGCCTGTTTAGGCAGCAGATTCCTGATGAAGCTCTGCTTCGCCCGCGCGTTGGCGATCAATCCCCCGGAGCGCCGGGAGGCGTGGCCTGGACCCTGGTTCAATTGAGCGATGAATCCTACCAACTCGATTTCGTGGGGCTGGTTCAGAAGAGCCAACCAGGACGTGGCACGGATAATCTCGTGGCCTACGCCGTTACCTACGTCGTGAGCGAAACACCGCAATCAAATCTCACAATCCTGGTGGGCAGTGATGACATGGCCCGGGTTTATCTGAATGAGAAAGAGGTGTATCGCAGCTTGGATTTGCGGGGCTGGAAAGCAGATGGTGACGAAGTCAACGGCCTCGAGTTGAAGGCCGGCTTGAACGTGGTGATCTTCAAAGTGGTGAATGGCTCGGCGGGCTGGGCTGGCTCGGTGCGCTTCGTCGATGCCGCCGGCAAACCCGTGCCGGGGATCAAAGTCACGTTGGATCCGGAAGGGAAGAAGTGAGGGGAGCGGCAGAGAAGCATTGCACCACAGAGATGGGACAGACGCAGAGGGAAGCAGGCAGACAATCGGTTCTTCTCTGCGCTCGTCCCGCCTCTGCGGTGTGAAAACGGCCCGTCCCGCGCAAGATGACGCCATGATAGTTGGATTTGCATTTCTCTCTGACAGATGGGTCCGGCTTCGCCCGGAGTCTTTCAGGAATCCCAGCGCTAAATCCCAAAGGGATTGCAGAACCTTGACTGGGTTGGGTTTCCGGCTCCGCTTCAATGCTTGTCTGAATTCCCGAAGGGCGGGTTGCCCATTGCAACTGCTGACTTTGATTGGATGTTTTTGGCTCTGCGCCATCGAATCAACGCTCTCGGCCGCGCAAAACCCATCGGCCACAAACGACATCTTTTCCACGGGATATGTCGGCAAGTTGAATATCGAGATCTCCCCTCAGGGGATGGCAAGCTTGCGGAAGAACTCCCGAACATACGTGCCAGCCGCCGTGCGCGAGGGGGAAACGATTTACACCAACGTCGCGGTCCACTTGAAGGGCGGACTGGGCAGTTTCCAAAACGTGGATGAAAAACCTTCGTTTACTCTTAATTTCAGCAAGTTCGCCGAAGGACAAACCTTTCACGGTTTCAAAAAGATTCACCTGAACAGTTCCAGGCAGGATGGGACGTTTCTCAATGAAAAGATCAGCCGCGATCTGTTCAATGCGGCGGGAGTGCCGATGGCCCGGGCCACGCATGCCTTCATGGAGTTGAACGGAAAGGATCTGGGGCTTCATGTCATGGTTGAAGGCTTCAACAAGCAATTCTTCAAACGCTATTTCACCAATGCCAACGGCAACCTCTACGAGGGCGGATACGGCAGGGATGTCAGTCCGCGATTGCCGGTGAACGACGGCGATGTGCGCACCAATCACGTCGGCATGAAGGCATTGGTTGCGGCGGTGCGGGAGCCTGATCCCGAACTGCGGCGCGTCAAGCTGGAGCAGGCCCTGGATGTGGATCGTTTCCTGTCCTTCATGGCGATGGAGATCATGCTCGCACACTGGGATGGCTACACGATCGGCGTGAACAATTACCGCGTCTTCCACGATCTCGGCTCCGGCAAGATGGTTTTCATCCCGCACGGCACCGACCAGGTGCTGGGCGAATCCAACCAGGGAGTAATGCCTGAAGCGCGCGGGCTGGTCGCGCGGACCGTCCTGGATGTGCCCGAGTTTAACCAACGCTACCACGACCGGATGACAAGGCTTCTGACCAACGTGTTCGTGACGGCACGCATCACCAACGCGGTGCGAGAGGCGGCGGCGCGAATCGATGCGTCTGCTGCCGGGAACGAGAGCGGGAAACGCACCGGCTTTGAGCAGCGAGTCAATGGCGCATGTCGGCGTGTGGCGCGTCGCGAGGAATTCCTCCGGAGCGAACTGTTGCGGCAGGATTTTAGTCTGGCCTTCGACGCCGCTGGCGCTGCGAAACTCGACAACTGGAAAGCGATCGTCGCGTCCGGCCAGGCGACCATGGATGCGCGCACGAACTCCAAACTTGCGCAGTTGTGCATCAAACTGGAGGAGCCAGGCAGCGCTTCCTGGCGGTCGGAAGTCACGCTTTCGCCCGGCAAATACCGATTGGCGGGTCGCGTGAAATTGTCCGGTGTCGAAATTGCAGAAGGTGAAGACCGTGCCGGAGTGTGCCTGAGAATCCTTCACCGCGTACTGGCGCGCCGGCTCGCGGGAACACGCGATTGGACGGAAATGACGTTCGACTTTGAAGTGGAGAAACCTCGAACTCCGGTGGCGTTCATGTGCGAATTGCGCGGTGTGAAGGGGGAGGCGTTCTTTGACCTCGACTCTCTCCGCTTACTCAAGCGGTGATGGCTGTGTAATGCCCCGAAGCACGACGGCTTGCCCTGGAAAGCTCTCGGAAAACTCTCGCAACATGCAGGTCATCGACATTTTGCACGCACTACATGCATGAGCATCGTGTGATCTTCTGCGTGAATACGAGCGTGCCCCTACTGCTGTCAGCGATGGTTGTGTCCCTCGTCATGATCATCCCGGATCTGCTGAAAAATAGTGCAATCGGTGGGTGGAGGATGGCATCAAACGCAGGAGTCAGGGAACCCGCCGACCGGGAAGCCACCACCGCCACCCGCCGGCGGACCGCCTGGGCTTGCAGCAAGCTTCGCAAGCACCGAGTCCAAAGCTCACAGCTCCGTTCGCCGGCATGCGGAACGCGCACTTGCAAATGCCGGAGAAGGACGTAAATCTCCCGTCGTCAGCAACAGTTCAAAAAAACCTATGAAAGTTTCACCACCTTCCCGTTTCCGCTGTTCGAGTGGTCATGCGTTCACTCTGATCGAATTGCTTGTCGTCATCGCCATCATCGCCATCCTGGCCGGCATGCTTCTGCCGGCGCTCTCGAAGGCCAAAACCAAGGCGCAGGGTATTTCCTGCATGAGCAACAACAAGCAGCTTGTGCTCGGCTGGCATCTGTATTCCGGCGATTTCAATGACAAGACCGCCAACAACTTCACCATCCCGGGCACACAACAGGCGATCTCATCCAAACTTTTCAACAACTGGGTCAACAACATCATGACTTGGAATGCAGGGAGCGACATTGATTCTCAGAGCGTGACCAATGTCGAGTGGGTCAAGAGTGGTGTCCTCGGACCTTACACGGCAGGTGCCGTGGGTATCTACAAGTGTCCGGCCGATAATTTCGTCAGTCCCGCGCAACGCAAGAAGGGCTGGACTCAACGGCTGCGAACCATCTCGATGAATGCGCTGTTCGGTCGTTCGAACAACACTCCCACTGACAGCCAGGTGCGCGGTGCCAGTTGGTCGTTCGGTGGCGCCTATCGCCAGTTTCTAAAGACCACCGATGTCGTGGAACCTTCAAAAACATGGCTGACTCTTGATGAGCATCCGGATTCAAACAATGACGCCTTTTTTGTAACGGATCCTGGTGCGGCCAGTTGGCAAGACCTTCCTGCCTCATTTCACAACGGCGCATGCGGCTTCTCGTTTTCGGACGGTCACGCGGAGATTCGTAAATGGCTCAGTGCTACCTCGAAATATCCGGTCGATTACAACTACGGGCCGGTGAAGAACTTCGACGTCAACGGCAAGAAAGACATCCTGTGGTACAAGGAACGGATCCAGTTGATTCCTTTCAAATAGATTCTTCCGACAACATTCTCGCGAACGCCGCCTGCGTCGATTCGGATGCAGGCGGCTTTTTCTTTTGGATGAATTGGTGTAACCGAGACCATCTTCCGATTGCCTCAATGCCTTATGGACCCACACTATTCCTGACCGATGAATGATACGCCTTCACCATCGCACGGGGCAGCTTCTTCACGGCATCGGCTATTGCCATGATGGCTGCTGTTGTTCTTCGTCGGCAGCGGCTGCACGGCATTGATTTACGAAATCGTCTGGTTCCAGTTGCTCCAACTGGTCATTGGCCTCACCAGCGTTTCGCCCGGATTGTTGCTGGGGATATTTATGGGAGGCATGTGCCTCGACAGCCTGCTTCTCCCGCGCGTAATTTCTCCCCGGTTTCATCCGTTGCGGGTCTATGGGCTGCTCGAACTGGGGATCGCGCTGGTCGGAGTTGTCATACTTTACCTGGTTCCCTGGGTATCGGATCTTTACACTGTGGGCACGGGGCGCGGGATTTCTGGAATGCTTTTGAGAGGCACCGTGGCTGCTGTTTGCCTCCTGCCGCCGACGCTGTTGATGGGTGCAACGCTCCCTGCCATGGCACGCTGGATTGAATCGACGCGTGAAGGAGTGTCCTGGCTGGGGTTCTTCTATGGCGGCAACATCGCCGGTGCTGTGTTCGGCTGCCTGTTCGCCGGGTTTTATTTGCTCCGGGTTCACGACATGGCGACGGCCACATACGCAGCCGCGGGAATCAACATCGCAGTGGCTCTGTTCGCGCTCGCGCTGGCGGCACGAGCGGAGTGGACAGGGGGCGTTGGTAAGACGGCTGAATTCGGCAATAATGTCGGAGTTTCGTCCTCCGCTGATCGCACGACCAACACACCGGCAAGCAGCTCCTGGCCCGTTTACATCACGATCGCGATCTCAGGAATGACTGCCTTGGGCGCTGAGGTCGTCTGGACTCGGCTCCTCTCACTGCTGATTGGTGCGACGGTTTACACATTCTCGATCATCCTGGCTGTCTTCTTGACAGGCCTGGGAATCGGCAGCGCCGTCGGATCCATTCTCGCGCGGTCAATGGTCAGGCCGGGCATGGCGCTCGTCGGATGTCAGTTGCTGCTTGCCGGAGCGATTTCGTGGGCGGCTTACATGATTTCAAACTCGCTGCCATTCTGGCCGATCAATCCTACTTTGTCTCTCGGTCCATGGTACAATTTCCAACTCGATCTGGCGCGTTGCCTGTGGACAGTTCTTCCTGCGGCGGTTTTGTGGGGAGCGAGTTTCCCTCTCGCTCTGGCGGCAATCGCACGGCGTGACCAGGACTCGGGCCGGCTCGTTGGCGGCGTGTATGCCGCGAACACGGTCGGCGCGATTCTTGGAGCGGTTGTCTTCAGTTTGATCGTGGTTCCGACGGCTGGCACCCAGGCAGCGCACAGGGTTTTGATCGGGCTCTGCTCCCTGGCATCAATTACGATGATCGTGGCTCTTGTTCGTCGTCCTTGTGGTGCTCACACCAGCCTCGAATCTCCGCCGATGTCTCTTGTTTCTGTCGCAGCCCGCGTGCTCGGAATGCTGTCGCTGGGTGCGTGGTTGATTTATTCTGTCGCTCCGGCTCCGTGGGGCATGATCGCTTATGGCAGATTCGCGGCAACCTACGGAAACAGATTCGCGCCTGGAATCCGGGATGAGAACGCAGTTCCCGACATGGGCGGTCCCCCGGACATCTTTTGCACCTACGTGGGCGAAGGGATGAACGGAACGATCGCCGTGACAAAATGGACTTCGGGTGTGCGGAACTTTCACTCCGCCGGCAAGGTGCAGGCGTCCAGCGATTCCCGCGACATGCGGCTGCAACGAATGCTCGGCCATCTTTCCGCGCTGACCCACCCCAACCCGGAATCAGTGCTTGTCGTCGCATGCGGCGCGGGCGTTACCGCCGGATCGTTTGTGGTGCATCCCGAAGTCAAACGCATCGTCATCTGCGACATCGAGCCACTCGTTCCCAAGATCGTGGCTCCCATGTTCAGCAAGGAGAACTTCAACGTCGTGACTGATCCCCGAACCGAGATCGTGGCCGATGACGGCCGCCATTTCATCCGCACATCGAGGGAGAAGTTTGACATCATCACTTCCGACCCGATTGACCCTTGGGTCAAAGGCTGCGCCGCCCTGAATACCATTGAGTATTACGAGATGTGCAAGGCGCGCCTCAAACCGGGCGGGGTGATGAGCCTTTGGATTCCGCTGTACGAGAGCAATCCGGAGACGGTGAAAAGTCTGATCAGCACCTTCTTCCAGGTCTTCCCCCACGGGACAATCTGGAGCAACGATGATGGGGGCGAGGGATACGATGCGGTGCTCCTTGGCCAGGCGGAACCCACGCAATTCGATCTCGGCCGCTTGCAAGCAAGACTGAACAGCGGTGATCACGCCCGGGTGAGGCAATCAATGACCGAAGTTGGGTTCCACTCGGTAATTGACCTGCTCGGCACCTACGCGGGGAGGGCGGACGATTTGCAGTCCTGGATGCGCGGAGCCCAGATCAACACTGATCGCAATCTTCGCCTCCAGTACCTTGCAGGCATGTCGGCGAATTCCTTCATGAGCGCGGAGATCCTGAACGAAATCACGCGACACCGGAAGTTTCCAGAACTCCTCTTCACAGGATCGAACTCGCTGACAGAAGGTCTGCAAGAACGATTTTTCAACACTCCAGCTTCTTGCGCACCTTCTGATCGCAGGCAGTCCGGGGCAGATTCCAATGATTCGGGGCCCACACCACAAAAGTAAGACCTTGGGTGAACCGCGAGGTGGCATGGCAAATTGGCTGGCATGCCTGTGTTGAGGGTTCGTGCTGGCTAAGGTGATTTGCCCCCACCCGACCGGCCTGATAAAATTGGTGCTCAACAAAGCTTCCCCGGCAATTCCTGCTTATTCCATTGGCGATCCCTTCACGATCATTTAGTATCCGTCCACTGTCTTTATCATGTCATCCTCTCCTCGCCATACGTGGGATTCCACCCCGGACGCGATGCAGTTCCGCACCACCAATTGGGGGATGGTGACCGAGGCTGGTAATAATACTTCCGCCGATTGGACCCAAGCATTGGAGGATCTTTGCAAGATTTACTGGCGGCCAGTATATGCATTCATCCGCAAACGAGGTCAGGCGCGGGAGGCAGCTCAGGATCTGACCCAGGAATTCTTTGCGCGACTTGTCGGATCGGATTTTTTGAGCAAAGCGGACAGCTCACGCGGACGGTTCCGTTGTTTCCTCATGGCATCCATCGACAATTTCCTGCGTGTGGAACATCGGAATGTCACAACTCAGAAACGGGGTGGTGGATGGCAGAAGATCGCCCTCGATGACGAGGAAGTTGAACGAATGCTCCAGGCCGAACTTGCGGATACATCCACACCGGAAGTGATGTTCGAACGACAGTGGGGCAGGACTTTGCTTCAGCGCGTCCAGAAACGGCTCGATCAAGAATTCACCGAAGCTGGTCTGTCGGAATTGTATCAGGCATTAAAACCTCACCTCACCGGAGATCCAGGAGCGCTTCCTTACAATGATATTGCTGTCAGCGTGGGAGCCAGCCTCACTGGGATCAAGGTGAGCGTGCATCGCGCTCGTAAACGTTTCCAGGAACTCCTCCGGATCGAGGTGACCCATATCGTCGCCGATCCCGCCGAGGTCGAGGACGAGATCCGGCATTTGCTCCATATCCTGTCCTGATCCGGAAATGCATGGAGTGATGATCTGTCTCCCCTGATATTAGCATCGGGAGAGACAGCAATGAGCAATGGCTAGTTCTTTTTGGAGGCGGACTGCTTTGCCGTCACCGCCAGCTTCTTCTTCTGATCCGAGGCACTGGCTTTGGATTGTTTCTGGGTGGATTTCTTCTGATTCGATTTCGGGGATTTGTCGCCCATGATTTTGAATGATGTTCTACAAGTTGACCTGCCTGCGGCATGATTTGTTTCCCCGCAGGGAAGTTCATCCTGCACAGAGCCGCAGCCAATGTAAATGAGGTCTGCAATCTGATTTGGATCTCCAGGACAGTGAACGGTTGATAACGTCAAAAAATTGTTGCAGATAGTTGTGGCTATTACCGCATAACCTGTGAGTCTCGGCATGTCTGTTAGATAGCTAGTCTCTTTCAAGGCTTGGTGAATCCTCAGGTGAACTCAGTTCAGTGATGATTTTAGACCCGATGTTCGGGAACAGTCTGTGGAAAAGCACCGGTTTGTCGGACAGTAAAACATCACATGAGCAATAAATTGTTTGTTGGAAATCTTTCCTTCAATACCACCGAAAACGACCTGCAAGACGCGTTTGCCGCGCATGGCACGGTCACGGAAACCAACCTGATGGTGGATCGCATGACGAGCCGTCCGCGCGGCTTCGGCTTCGTGACCATGAGTTCAGCTGAGGAAGCCCAGAAGGCCATTGCCGCGATGAATGGCAAGGAGATCGATGGACGCGCCCTCACAGTCAATGTGGCCAAGCCCCGTGAAGAACGTCCGTCTGGTGGCGGTGGCGGTGGCGGTCGTCGTGAATACGGTGGTGGCGGCGGTGGCGGTCGTGGTCGTTACTAAGATTTTTTTACGCATCGAGGCCCGGTTCCGCCGGGCCTCGTTTTTTTGCATTGTCGAATCTTTCGAGAGCTTCGAACAGACTGGTTCCATGAAAATGACTTTTGAGCCCGGTTCCGGTTCTGAGACTGTCTGGAACTCGCGGAAATGAACTGGACCTCGACACAAGAAACAGCATGGGTGGATACCTGCCACGGTTTCGCAGAGGAGCGGCAACCTTTCAGGCTGGACCATGTGTTCGGGACGAGTGAGACGCAGTTTTGCGTCGAATTTTGTGCAAAGCAAAATTATCGGCGGACGAGCCAAGGGTCATCGGTAACGTTCACTCCCCTCGTGCAGCCTCATTAGCCCAGTCCTGAATTACGACTTCTCCGTCGAGTACGGACCGGAAGTCGTAAAAACCACCGCCTGAAACTATGGCGAGTGAAACGCGCATCGCCTTGGCTGCGTTGGCCTCGCGTTCCTCGACGGACAGTATGTTCCCATACAGCTCGACTCCGAACCGCTTCGCCCGCCCTGCCAGACGGGCTCTCGCGGCGTCTCGCAACGTAAGTTTGTGAAATATCCGGATTAAGAGCGGGAGGAAGATTAAGATTAGGACACTACGGGAACTCTGACTTGTTTGGGTTAAGCATGTCGGCTAGGGTTCGACCCAAGCGGAATCCCTCCAACAGGGCTGGATTGAAGCAAGGGAGATTTGAACCAGTTTACGGCGTAGCAAAGGCACAGATTGAAAATGACTGACAAAAGTTCCAAACATTCGGGCAACACTAGGGAAACTTCCGGATCCGGGCTCGGGCGAAAGCACCTTTCAGGTTTGGTTCACGGAAGCTCGGCGCTCAGTTCGGTGACAATCCTGGTGGTGGTCGGGGCTGTCGTTCTTATCGGGCTTGCGGCATGGATGCGTTTTCGTCCCGCTCCCGCTCCCGCTCCTTTGATAACGGAGGAGCAAGTTCCCATGGATGAACTCGAAGAGGCACGCGCGAGTGCGGCGGAACAAGCAGCGACGGCGCACCAGATTCAACGCACGTCCGTATCCAGCAGAAGACCGCTGATCATTCCGGATCAGTCTCAGACAGCCGCGACCGCATCCGATGGCGCCGGGTTTCTCGGAGTGGCAACGGCGGCGGCCCAGCAGGCAGTCGCGCGTCTCGGGGCATTGGACGCAGGCAAACCACTCACGCCCGAGCAGGCGGCGGCGGTAAAGCAGGATTTGCAACAATTGATTGCGGAGGGCGCGGGATCAGTCCCGGCCATCCACCAATTCCTCGGGCAGAACAAGGATTTGAGTCTGGATGAAATGAAAACCGGGAGCCCGGTGGGTTACGGTTCTTTGCGAGCAGGGATGTTTGACGCATTGCGGCAGATTGGCGGGCCCGAGGCGCAAGCGGCCCTTTCCGGCACCTTGCGCACGACTGGCGACCCCGGCGAGGTGGCGGCTCTGGCGCGGCATCTGGAGAGCATGGCACCGGGCCAGTACCGCGATGAAGCTGTGAATGCGGCGCGTGAAACTCTGGCGGAAGTGGTGAAGGGCAAGACGGGAACCGATGTGGCGCCCTTGTTTCAAGTGTTGCAAACCTATGGTGATGCGAACGCGGTGGGGGATTTGCAGCAGGCAATTCCGCAGTATCAGCACTACGGTTTGCTCGCGCTGGCAAATATGCCGGAGGGCCAAGGGATACCCACTTTGATCCAGCAGGCTCAGCAGGTGACCGCAGGCGGCACGGTCAAGAACGTCTTCGCCTCTCAGATGCTGGCGCAAATAGCTTCGCAGTATCCGGAGGCGGGTGCGGCACTGGTGGAACAGGCGAAGGCCAATCAAATTCCGGATCGAGGCTGGGCACGCATTGCTGAAGCTCTCTCAGGGGATCAGTATCAGTTCGTACGTGATCCGGGTGTGGACATGTCAATGTTGCTGAAAACTCCGGGAACAAAGACGTATCACATCAATTCCGGGAACGAAAACTTTTATAGCAATCCGCTGTCGGCTAACATTCCCGAGACAGACCGCGCACAGCGTCTGGCATTGATCGATCAATTACTCGCGGCGAACACCCAGCCTGCCGCCGCCGAGGCACTGCAAAAGGCCAGATCCCGATTGACGGGAAAATAGCTTCATGCCGCTTCTGAATCACTCTGCGCAGATGCCAACGAGGCAAAATGCTTTCATAGGTTCCTTCCACCTGACCACTGCTCCAACCACCACGTTGACGCCCTTGCTCGAGGACTTCGGAGGGCGCATGACCAAGATTTAGTTACTGAGGAGACCGTGGGATAGCCTACGGTCTCCTCAGTACTTCGAATTCAAATCAACCCTCTTCCCCGTCCGCGCGGATTTGTGCGCGGCATCCAAAATTTCCACCACGGTCATATTGACGGACAACGACGGCAGTCCCGTCGGGACGATTTCCTTTCGCGCCACGGCGACAAGATACGAAACGGCGTCCTTGTTCGGGCCGGTCAGCGGCGGCGGCGTGAGTTCGATCTCCTTGCTCTCCCTTGTCAGGCGCGCACGTACCAGGTTCGAGCGCGGCACAAACACCTGCCCGGTGCGTCCGTAGATTTCCATGTCCTTCCGGTCGATGGCCCAGTTCCACGACGCCTGGAAAATGGCCTGGGCCTTTGGGTAAGTGACCACAATCGTCGCTTCGTCCTCCACCTTGGGATAGACATCCGGCTTGATTCGTTGAGTCACGGCCTGAACGGACAAAGGGCGCTGCCCATCCATCAGCCACGTCGCCAGATTCGCGCCGTAACAGCCAAAATCATTCAACGCGCCGCCACCGTTCAGGATGGGATCTGTGAGCCATGCGAGGAAGTGTTCCGAACAACCTATCTCTTTCGGCCCCCGATGCCCGTCATTCACCACGATCTTGCGAATCTCTCCAACCGCCTTCCGGTCGTGAACCATTTCATAAGCGGCGTGATTGCCCGGATACCACGTCGTCTCGTAATTGACGAAGACCTGGATGTTTCCTCGTCTGGCCGCAGCCTCGATGGCCCGGGCATGTTTTATGTTCACCGCGAGCGGCTTTTCCATCATCACATCGACGTTTTCTTTCGCGCAGCGTTCCACCACCGCAAGGTGCTCGAACGTACTGGTGAACGCGGCGACCGCCTGCACCTTCGTCCGCGCGAACAAGTCGTCGAGGCTCGCATGGAACAAATTGGAACTGAGATTGAAACGTCGTGTGTACGTCTCGATCAAAGCGCGGTTGGTCTCGACCACACCGACCAATTCCACCTCCGCCCTCCCGCGCAACTGAGGGATGAAACCATTGGCATGATCATGACTGAGACCCACGATCGCGATCCGTACCGGTGGTTTTTGATCCTGCCCTTTTGCCACCAAGCAGGCAATGAGGAGAATTCCAAGGATCGCGCTATGACGCAGATTCATAAGTAGATTGGAAATTATGTGCGTCATAGGATGAGGAATGGATTCAAGAGTCAAGATTCCGAAGGTTTCCCTCAACGTCATTCCGATCCCGTGCTACCTCGACCCTGCATTTTTCCCCGCTGCGGGACCGGCGTTACGGTGGTGGCGAGGGCGATTACCTCGGCCCGCCGGAAGAGCCCCGGAGCGATTGAGCTGACCCTGATGCTTCCGTCCTTGACGTTGCGGTTGCCCTGACTTTGCCGGTCGCGATGCCACATTGTTGGGTCCACGATGTTGTTGTTGTTGTAGATTGGACCGCCGGGTCCGGGCGGAATCCTGATGACGGCCCTGACTCTGCTGACCAGAGCGGTCAGGTTTGCTTCTGAAATCACTCCGATTTGTACTCGGTAATGCGGGGCGACCAGAGTGGGATGGCCGGAAGGTACGGTCCGAAGCGAGCCGACTGGGATGGGCAGAACGCCGTTGAGACTTATCGCGATCATGCCTGGCCGAACCCGACCGGTCGCTCGGTCGTGAAATGCGGTCCTGACGGTTCTGAGCTGGCAGAACGGGCCGGGCATGACGAGGGGCCTGGGTCGGCTGGCTTTGCGCCAGACGGAAATCCACCTGCTTCTTGAAGCGATCCACGCGGGCCACCTGCACCTCGACGCGATCTCCCAGTTTGATGACGCGGCGGGTGCGGCGTCCGACCACCTGGAGCCGGGCGGGGTCAAAGGCGTAGAAGTCGTCCTTCAGCTCCGAGAACGGAACGAGTCCGCTCATTGCGAGACCAGTCACATCGACGAAAAACCCAAAGTTCCGCAGATCTGTCACCAGCGCGGGATAGCACTGCGGACGCGCTGATTTGAGCTGGGCATTCAGAAACGCGTAGAGCTTCACGTCCTTGCTGTCGCGCTCGGCATCCGCTGAATTGCGTTCGGTGTTGGAAATGTGGTCCGCCGTTTCCTTGAGCGAATGCTTCGCGCCGTGCCCGCTCTCGAACAGCGCACGATGCACCACCAGATCAGCGTAACGGCGGATGTGCGAGGTGAAGTGGGCGTAGTGTTTCTTCGCCAGTCCGAAGTGGCCGAGCGATTCCACGGCATAACGTGCGCGCCGCAGTGACTTGAGGAAACCGATCTTGAGCGCGGCCCCGATGGCCAATGTGCCCAGTCGATGAAGGAGCTTCTGCACTTCCGGGCGATGACTCAGGTTCCCGCACGCAACATGATGACTGAGCACTTCTTCTCGATATTCCTGAAGGCGGCGGGCGTCCGGTTCTTCGTGCACCCGGTGAACGGCCGGCCGGTTCAGTTGAAGCAGGCGCGCGGCAACCGCTTCATTCGCCAGCAGCATGAACTCCTCTATCAATTGATGGGAGACGTCGTTCTCCACTTTTTCAATCCGCTCCACGCGGCCCTTTTCATCAAGGCGGATCTTCATTTCCGGGAAATCCAGTTCCAGAGCGCCTGCCTTGAACCGCAGTCGCCGGATGCGTTGCGCCAGGTCGTTCGCGTGATGCAGCATTTGTTCGATCGGAGTCGAAGGCGGGCGCTGCAGAACGTCGAATGCCTCGCGGTAGGTGAATCGACGCTGTGAGTGAATCACCGCCGCGTAAGACCGGGTCTTCAAGACATGGCCATCCTTCGAGACGAGGAATTCCATGCACTTCGTCAGGCGATCCACATTCGGTTTGAGCGAACAGAGTTCATTGCTCAAAGCCTCGGGCAGCATCGGAATCACGCGGTCCACCAGGTAGGTCGAGTTACCCCGGCGGCGAGCCTCGTCATCAAGCGCGGTTCCTGGTTTCACGTAGTGCGAAACGTCGGCAATGTGAACCCAGAGTTTCCAGTGCTCATCGGAAACCCGTTCCAGGCAGATGGCGTCGTCAAAGTCCTTTGCGTCGTCCGGATCAATCGTCACGACCAGATGTCGGCGACAATCCTCGCGCCCTGTGAGCTCTCCAACCTGCACCTCGCTACCGACCGCTCGGGCTTCGTCGAGGACCTTCCTGGGAAAGTGGAGCGGGAGATTGTACTGGCACAGCACCGAGAGCATGTCCACGCCTTCTTCGTCAGGAGCGCCCAGCACTTCGACAACCTCGCCTTCCGGGTTCGTGTGGCGCGATTCCCAGGTTCTCAACTCGACAACAACCTTGTCGCCTACGAGGGCCTTTCGCCCGACATCACGCGGCTCCGGGACATAAATGTCATGAGGGATGCGCGGGTCGTCGGGAATGACATAAAGAAAGCGAGGACTTCGCTGGAGCGTGCCGACGATTTGGGTGCGATGACGTTCGAGCACACGCAGAACGGTTCCCGTGGCCTGCACCTCTTCACCGGGACGTGGTGGTCGAAGCACGACATCGCGCCGCACGAGCACGCGATCCTCGTGCATGGCCGTCCCCGTGGCGCTCTCTGGAACAGCAATCTCCTTTAGGGATGAATCGTCGGGCGTGAGGAACCCCTTCCCCTGGCGGTTCATTCGAATGCGTCCAGGAATCAGGTCCGCCTCGCTGGGAAGTATGTAGCGGTTGCCTTTTACGCGCGCGAGCTGGCCTGCGTGCTCCAGTTCGCGGAGTGCGTGTTGCAACTCCTGCTGGCGGTGGGGCGGCAGCCGAAGTAAATGAAGCAACTCCGGCACGTTCGATGGGACATAGGTTTTCTGCCCCAACAATCTCAAGAGTGGTTCTTTCACGGATCAGATCATGGCTTGTGAATGGGCAGAACCGCAACGTTAGAAGCAAGGCTTCTTGGAAATCATACAGGGGCTCGTTCACGCCTGAATTCAGACTGCATCTCCAGAGGTGCTCCACAAACCTCAAGAAAGAGGGCGTGACAGACATGCAGGCGCCAGATCAGCTTCTTCTGTTTCCGTGGCAGGCTGACCATAGCCAGCCCCACCTGGCAGCTGATAGGAGCGGTGCGTTGTTTCGACGGTGCCTTCCGAGGTTGTCGGTAACGAAAACACCTCAAGACCGGGCGTGGCAGAGCTTTGTGCCGGAGTGCGGAATTCCGCGCTCCGCTACCGCCAACTTGTAAAGCACGGATGTTTCAATTGCGCCGGGTGCTTGAAAAGCGAACTTTTACTTCGCCCTGACGAATTTGTGGAGGCGCCCGAACTTGGTCCACTCAGCGACGATCAGGTTGCCGTCCTTGTCAATCGAGGCGCCATGTGGTGAGTTGCAGATCCCGTCCTTCCACTGATCCTGGGGCAGCCCGAAATTGGCGCGCTGCTTCTCATCCGGATTGTCGCCTACCTGCGCCGCGATCGATCCATCCTTGCTCAACACGGTCACCCGCCCTTGCAACTCGGGGAACACAGCGTAATTACCACGGATGTGGACCGCAGCCGGCATCCGAAGGTCTTTCTGGATCACTCTCACGAAATGACCGTCGAGATCCCAATGCTCCACCCGGTTGGCGTTTCGGTTGCAAACGAGCAGCAAGGGCTTGCCGTGCCTCGTATCCAGTCCAATGCCGTGGCAGGTCTTGAATTTGCCCTCAGCTTCGCCCGGCCCACCAAAGGCTGTAACGAATTTACGATTCTTGTCGAACTTGAGCACGTAATTGGATCCGTAGCCATCGGCGACGAATATCGAACCATCCGGCGCGACTGTCACCGCGCACGGATTGAATCCCTTCTCGTCTTTGAAGAGGCCCGACTCCTTTGGATATTGAAGCGACCATACCTGCTCGCCGTTGAGCTTTAGTTTCACGACTTCATGATCGGACGGGCGTGCGGCGTAAATATATTCCACGCCCTTCTCCGAGCGTATCTCCAAAGCATGAATCCGCGTCGGGCCAACGGCCCGCAGGAATTTGCCAGCACGAGAATACACGACGATGCCCCGTGGAGTGTCCGTGGTGACGTAGATATTGCCGGCCTTGTCGATTGCCGCGCCGCCGTGGCAGGGGCCAAGCGGTTTGTTGTCGGGATCTTTTTCGAAGAAATCAGGCACCAGGGAAAACTTCAATTGAGCAGCGGAGGCTGCGGTGGAGATGAGTGTGATGAGGCCGAGCAAGGTTAGGATGATTCGATTCATGGCTGGATTCAGCTTTGATTTTTCTCTCAGGGTCGGGAATTTGTAATGCTCAGGAGCGTCAGGCGCAATGACGGAAAATAGACTCACGGGTTGACGTGCAGCAATGCACAAGTTCGTGAACCCAGGGAGTCCTCTCCTTGACATCCTTCACAAGTATTTCGCCAGCGGCTACCCATCACTGCAAGAACCCCAACCGAAGCCGTCTCGGCTTTATTTTGATCGAGTTGCTCGTCGTCATTGCAATCATCACCATCCTTGCGGGAATGCTCCTGCCCGCGCTGTCCAAGTCCAAAACCAAGGCGCAAGGCATCTCCTGTCTGAACAACCTCCGCCAACTAAACCTGGCCTGGTACATGTGTACCCCGAAGACAATAACGAAAAGCTTGTCCCAAATGGCACCGGAGATCAGCGAGGCTGGATCGAAGGCTGGCTCCTGACTCCCCAAGATGCGACGAATGTAAACCTGATCAAGGCGCCGAAAGGTTTGCTCTGGAACTACAACCAGTCGCTGGAGATTTACAAATGCCCGGCTGACAAAAGTGCCGTGAAGCTTGGTGGAAGAATGATTCCGCGAGTCCGGAGCATTTCCATGAACGGTAACATGAATGGTGACAGTTGGTACACGGCGGAGATAAAGAATACGCATTACACGTTCAAAAAGACTTCCGAGATCATCAACCCCTCGCCTTCTCAGGCGTTCGTCTTCCTGGATGAGCATCCCGACGGCATTGATGATGGCTACTTCCTTGTCTTCGTTAACCGAAAGCAAACTTGGGGCAATTTGCCGGCAAATTATCACAACAGCGCATGGGGCTTCTCCTTCGCGGACGGCCACGCCGAGATCCGGAAATGGAAGGATCCCGATTCCCTATCCAGGAAGATTGTAGCCAACGCAAAAGGTCCGACTGACGTTCCTTGGATTCAAGTCCGCACTTCAGCGCCGATCAAGGATGGCACGCCCTGGCCGCCTTGAAGCAGTGCCCGTTGAAATACGGGTTAAGTATCCCCTAAATCTGCCGATATACCTCCGTTGTTTTCAAACTATGAGCGGAGCATTGATCGATATCGTCGAGAATCTGACCAGGCAATCGGTGGAAAATGTTTTCACCCAGATGCTCGGCATGACCATGTTGAGTGATGGCGGGGAACCGCTGGCAGCCGAGCCGTGCGGCCAGATTGTGGGATCGGTCGGTTTTGCGGGTCAAGCCAACGGCATCGTTTATCTCTATTCCGGCTTCGGATTCGCCAAGGTCGTCACCGGACAAATGCTGGGCATCAGCGAAGCGGACGGGATTGAAGATGAAATGGTCAAGGACGCCATCGGGGAACTCAGCAACATGGTGGTCGGCAACATCAAGTCCCGTCTGTGTGACACCGGCTGGGAATGCACTCTGACGATTCCATCCATTCTGCGCGGCGAACAGATCGCCATCAGTGGCACCGGCACCTCAAAGAAGAAGATCCTGGGTTTTCGGAACCAGGTTCATCGAATGCTGGCTCATGTCGTGATCAAAGAGGTCTGATATCGGGCCTTCCAACCACCTCCGCGCTCTGACATCAGAAACCTACCTTGCCGGCGCAGGTCTCGCCCCCCCCACTCGCCTGCCGTTTTCTGCATTACAATCGTGCGCGAATTTGACAGCCTCGCGCCGATGCAAACACGACTTCTTGGAAAAACCAATCTTCGCCTCCCTGTTCTCAGCTTCGGCGCTTCCTCGCTGGGGCAGGAGTTTCGTCCGGTCGGCTTGGACGAAGCCATCCGTTCTGTCCATACCGCTCTCGATTGCGGGCTGAACTTCATCGACACGTCACCGTTCTATGGGCGCGGGATGTCCGAGGTGTTGCTCGGCGTGGCATTGCGGGGGATTGCCCGTGACCGCTACATTCTGGGAACGAAACTTGGCCGCTACGACCTGGGTCATTTTGATTTTTCAGCGCGGCGAGTGGTCGAGAGCGTCGATGTCAGCCTTCACCGGATGGGGGTCGATCACCTGGACATCTGCCTGTGCCACGACATCGAATTTGTCGAGATGCAGCAGATTGTGGATGAGACCTTGCCGGCGCTGCGAAAACTTCGGGACCAAGGGAAGGTGAGGTTCATTGGCTTCAGCGGCTATCCGCAGAAAATCTTCCGGTTTATTTGTGACCAGACGGATGTGGATTGCGTTCTGAGTTACAACCAATACACGCTGCAAAACACCCGTTTCGCGGATGAGACCGTTCGTTACCTGAAATCCAAGGGCGTCGGAGTCATGAACGCCGGTCCGTTCAGCGCACGGTTGCTGACCAACGCTCCCCTCCCCAAATGGTTGAAAGAACCCGAGGACGTCAAAACCGCCGCGCGGCGAGCCGCGGATCTTTGCGCGAAGAAAGGGAGCGACATCGCCCGGCTGGCGCTCCAGTTCTCATGCGAAAACCCTGACATCACGACCACTGTGGCTGGTTCGGCAAATCCAGAGAACATCCGCAAATGGGCTCAATGGCTGGCGGAGCCGATCGATGAGGAATTGTTGCGCGAGGTTCAGGGAATTTTTGCGCAGGTGAAGAACATCGGACATGCGGAGGGATTGCTGAAGAACAACTGACATTGGTCGTCGCGAAGTTCGAGATGAATTACGGACACAGGCGGCCTGCTTGCGGTCTGATCAGGTGCAAGCTATCGTCGATTCAAGTTCCAGACTGACGTGATTGGTCCAGGCAAAAAATTTCACAAACCCACAAAGCGAAAGTTCAGACGGGCTGATCTTGAAAAATGGCCATGAAAATTGAAGCTTCAATACTGGGGAACTCTCGTGCCGCTTTCACTTTGATCGAACTTCTGGTCGTCATCGCCATCATCGCGATCCTCGCCGGAATGTTGCTGCCGGCCCTGGCCAGGGCCAAGACCAAGGCGCACCAGATCAAATGCATGGGCAATCTGAAACAGATCGGCCTTGCTAACTTCATGTACTTCAATGATCAGGGAAAGACCCTTCCATACACTCAGGACAGGGATCTTTGGATGGCGATCCTGATTCGTAACCATGCCAATGTCCATCAAGTGCGTTACTGCCCGTCGGCCCCGGAGCCAAAGAAGCGGATTTCGAGACACGCATTGAATCCAAATTACGGCACAGCGGATGAAACATGGATCTGGCCGACAAACGGAGTGCAAGGGTACCAGGGCAGTTACTCCTTCAATTCATGGTTATACTCAGGAATCAGCGCGGCGAACAAAGAGTTTGGAAGCGAAGCCGGAGTCGAACGTCCGTCGCAGACACCGGTGTTCGGCGATGCCATGTGGGTGGACGCATGGCCCGAAGCCAACAACGCTCCGGCAAGGAATCTCTACCTGGGTGACGGGCCTGCAGGCGGAATGGGAAGGTACTGTGTTGCGCGGCATGGCAGCAGCAGCGCGAAGAGCGCTCCGAGGTCTGTTCCGGCGGGCGGGAAACTTTCAGGTTCCATCAACGTGTCGTGCTTCGACGGGCATGTGGAACTGGCCCCGCTCGAAAAACTTTGGAGCTTTCATTGGCATAAGGGCTATGAAGCACCGTCAGTGCGCCCGAAGTAAGCGGGTGAGACAGGCGTCAACGGACGCCGCAGATCGGTGAGCGAGGAACTCTCCTGCCCTCAGCAGACTTGATGGAAAGTGCTTCGACACGTTCAGCACAATTGCTCAGAACCGTTGTCCAAAGAATCAAGATGCAAACGTTGCAGAATTCAAAGGCCGGCCTCGGAGCCTCTTCATGGTGTCGTCATGGAGCTCAACGATCCACCTTTCCTCTTGTTGTGTTCGTCCTCTCGATTCTGAGTCTTCGGGCCCAGATCGTGATCAACGAGATCAACCATCGCCCGGCAAAAGATGACCGGACCGAGTTTGTGGAGCTTTACAACAGCGGCACGGAAACCGTCGAGTTGAGCGGCTGGAAGTTTGTCGCTGGAATCAAATACAACTTCGCGCAGGGAGCATCGCTTAAGCCCGATGGCTACCTGGTGCTGGCACGGGACACGAATCAATTCCAGCGCAAGTTCGGCTTTCCCGCATCTGGACAATTCCAAGGAAGACTCGGCCGGCGCACGGGAAGGCTGGTTCTCGATGATGCGAAGGGACAGGTGCAAGACGAGGTTAATTACAGTCACGGCTTTCCGTGGCCACTGGCGGGCGCGCCAGCCGGGAGTTCCATTGAACTGATTCATCCGAGCCTGAACAATGCCCTGGCCGGAAGCTGGCGATCTTGCGCAGCGGTTCCACCCAGCGTTGCTGGAGCCACAACAAACGGCTTCCAGCCTACACCTGGTGCGCGCAACTCGGTGTTTCAAACCAATTCACCGCCACAAATCGTAGAGGTGAGGCACGTTCCGGCCAGCCCCAGATCGGGAGAACCGGTTTCGATCCAGGTGCGGCTGGCTGATCCGAACGGCGTGTCGAAGGTGACTTTGGAATATCAGGTGGTGGAACCAGGCAAGTATGTCGAACTCCAGGACGCAGCCTACCGTGGGCCGTGGACTTCGATGGAGATGATCCAGCCGACACCCGGCGATGGCGCTGGATCCACCAATAACTTCAGGGCGATTCTCCCGGCGGAAATCCAGAAGCATCGACGGCTGGTGCGTTACCGAGTCCGTGCAGAGGATAAACTGGGCACGAAGGTGATGGCACCTTACGCTGACGATTCGCAGCCAAACTTCGCCTACTTCGTTTATGATGGTGTTCCTGCGTGGCGGGGCGCTGCGATTCCGGGCGGATTCAATCCCTTCTCGCCATCAACGAAAGTGGTCGAATTCGGAACAAACGTCATGCGGAGCCTGCCTGTTTACCATCTGATCGCGAAGAAGACCGCGGTCGAACAGGCGCAATTTCGGGAGCAATACCCGGGCAAGGAATACAAGTGGATCGGAACTCTGGTTTATGACGGCAAGGTTTACGACCACGTGCGTTTTCGAGCGCGCGGCGGAGGCTGGCGCTATGCGATGGGCAAGAACATGTGGAAGTTCTCCTTCAATCGGGGCCATGAATTCCAAGCCTCGGACAACCATGGCCAAATGCTGCCCGAGACATGGTCGAAGCTGAATCTCGGGGCCTGCATCCAGCAGGCAGATTACGGACAACGCGGGGAACAAGGCATGTTTGAAGCCGTGGGCTTCAGATTGTTCAACCTTGCGGGTGTCGAAGGACCGGAGACGCACTGGGTTCAACTTCGCGTCATCGACGAGGCCGACGAGTCGCGGAGCCAGTACCAGGGAGATTTTTGGGGCCTTTACCTGGCGGTCGAGCAAATGGATGGAAACTTCCTGGACGCCCACAAGTTGCCTGACGGAAATCTCTTCAAGATGGAGTTTGGCGCTGGAGAACTGAATAACCGGGGAGAAGGGCAGCCGGCGAACCGCTCTGACTTGATGGCATTCATGCAGGCTTACCAACACCGGCAACAGCCCGACGAATGGTGGCGCGCCAACTTCGACCTTGACCGCTACTACAGCTATCGCGCGATCGTGGAGTGCATTCACCACTACGACATCGACGAAGACGCCGGAAAAAATTACTTCTATTATCGCAATCCCGACACGGGCCGCTGGTCGGTGCATCCGTGGGACATTGATTTGAGCTGGTCCGATTCGATGTACGGAGGCGGAATGTCACCCTTTCGCAACCGCGTGTTGCCACGACCGGCTTTCCGTGTCGAATACCAGAATCGCGTGCGCGAAATTCGCGACCTTCTCTTCAACACGGACCAGGCGTGGCAGTTGATTGACGAGTACGCGGCGCTCATCTCCGATCCGGCGGGTGGACTGTCGATGGTTCAGGCAGACCGGGCGATGTGGGATTACAACCCGATACTCGGTGACTCAGGCAAATCCATGCCTGGAAAATCAGGCCAAGGCTTGTTTTACCAGGCGTCCCCCACGCAGGATTTTCCAGGCATGGTGAAGTTGATGAAGAGTTATGTTGAGCGTCGAGGGAAATGGATGGATGCCAGGATTGCCAACGATCCGGCCATCCCGAGCACGCCGACGATCCGTTCAACAGGCCCGAAGAATTTTCCGCCAGGGCAATTGCGATTCGAGAGCAGTGCCTTCAGCGGAGCGGCCGAGTTTGGCACGATCGAGTGGCGCCTGGGTGAAGTGACAGACCCAAAGGCTCCAGGTTTTCACGCGCGCAGTCCCCGGCATTATGAGATTCAACCGGTGTGGACTTCGGGTCGGATCAAAAAAACGGAATTGCAGAGTACCATCCCCGCCGGAATTGCGAGATCTGGCCACACGTATAGGGCCCGCGTTCGAATGTTTGACTCAGCAGGCCGCGCCAGCCACTGGTCAGCGCCGGTGCAATTCACCACCAGCGAGTAATCGATTTGAATGTCTCCCCTCGTGGCTCCGCTTCCTGTGGAGAATGCCACAAGGCAGGCTGATGTGCTGGTGAGATCGGTCAATTGGAACTTGCCTGAGTTTTCCTTTGTCAAAACAGTTTCCACTCGGGCAGATTCCGAATCGACGTATGAAAGCGATCCGCTCATTTTTGCTCGGCACACTTTTGAGTTTGCTGTTTCTGGCGATCAGGACCGATGGGGCACAGATCGCCGAGAGCAAATCCAACTCATCCAAGTCCACTCCCGGACTTGAAGCGGCCAAAACTCTGTCAGTCATCACCGGCGTGGCCATTTCTCCACTGCTGGGTGTAAGCGCCGTCGGCGCCTGGGAGTACTTCTCGGCGGACAAAGAGCGGAAACAAAAGCTGCATTGGTACGCCGAGCCCGTGTTTTGGATTCCCGCGCTCCTGCTGGTTGCCGCTGTATTACTCAAAGACACAGCCGGAACCGCGCTTCCTACGGCGCTCAAGAAGCCATTCGACGTGGCGGAAGCTGTGGAGAACAAGATCAGCGGACTCGTTGCGGCCGGAGCCTTCGTGCCTTTCATTGTTTCGGTCATGCCATCAAAGGCCGGCGACGCCCAGGCGCTGCTGAGCGCAGGACAGTTTGCCATGATCGACGGCTCCGGTCTGCTGAACCTTCTTCTCACTCCGTTTGCGCTGGCCATATTTGCAATCGTATGGCTGGTGTCGCACTCCATCCAGGTGCTGATCATCATCAGTCCATTCACCACGGTGGACGCGGCGCTGAAGACCTTCCGGGCCTCCGTCCTTTCGCTCGTCACGGCGACGGCTTTCATCAATCCGTATCTCGGAGCGTTCATTTCAGTGCTCATTGTGATCATGGCCTACATGCTGGCCGGCTGGTCTTTTCGTCTGATGACATTCGGCCAGGTGTACCTCTGGGATTTGTTCACGTTTCACAGCCGCCGGTTTGTCCCGCGCGAGAACGGGAACCGGATGTTTACCTCCACGGCCATCCAGGGGTCTCCAATCCGGAGTTACGGCAGGCTGGTTCATGAGGCGAACGGAAGTCGCCGCTTCGAGTATCGTCCATGGCTTGTGCTTCCGAAGAAATCATTCGAGCTGCCGAAGGGTGAACTGGCCGTTGGGCGCGGGCTGTTCATGAGCGAAATTGTCCGAATCGTGGATGGGGAGACGCAACCGCTTTTCGCCCTGCCACCGCGTTATCGAGGACACGAGCAGGAACTCGCACGCGCCTATCACCTCGACGAAGTCCGCGATCTTGGACTCTTGAAAGGGATCAAGGCTGGCTGGACGTGGTTAAAGGGGCTCTTTGGATTTCGGAATCCGGTCCGAATCGCCGTCCCGGCTTCGGCCTGACAAGCTCCAGCTCGGAGCCGCATGAATCCACACACGGAGAACAGCGTTGAGTTTCCATCACCAGGGATTAAACTCGCGGACATGATTGGCTGCCGACACATCTTCATTCTGCTGCTAGCTGTGTTCTTTGTAACTAACGCCGAAGCGGCTACCGCGCAAATCAAGAAGGTGCTGCCTCATTACCTCGATAAGGAAGGCCGTCATACCCTCTCGCCAAGCCTGTATGAACGGGATGCCTATCAGGCGCGTCTGCGGAACAATCCCGCCGAACGATCCGCGCTTCGCTTCGACGTGAACTGGCGATCCCCGCAAGCTGTGCCTTCGAAGTTCAAGCTTCGACTCGAACTTCGAAGCAGTGGTGCCATGCTTGGAAAGCCCCTCATACTTGAAACGGAAGTGAAATCTCGTTCCAGCTTCAGCCAGTGGACCTCCCTTACGCTGAAAGGTGACGACTACACAATGTTCGGCGAACTCCTCGCATGGCGAGCCACTTTATGGGACGGAGAAACGCTCGTCGCAGAACAAAAGTCCTTCCTTTGGTAAATGGCGGTTTCAATCTCAGCGGCAACGCAAGATTCACCGACGCCTCTTGCGAACAAAACTCGCCGGATCCCCTCCAATTCATCTGGCGTATTGATGTTCGCCAGCCGCCAGCGATGAACCGTGGGAGGATCATAGTGCTTTGCCTTCAAACGGCGTGCTAGTGATTGGAGTGCCAGATCGTCTTCACCGATGGCTCTGCTGATGCTGGCGAATGAATCTCGCCAGATGAGAAAAGGAAAACCGCTTCTTTCGTTCACTCTGGTAAACACCGCGCACCGCTCCAGCCGACCGGACCTCAAAATCGCATCCATCAGTCGCGGCGTCAGAAGGGGCATATCGCACGACAGGAATAAGACCGACTCAGCCCGGCACTTCATCAAAGCAGTGTAAACACCACCCAGGGGCCCTGATCGGGGAACGATGTCCGCTCGAACCACTCGTACAGGCAACCCTGTTTCCTTCGCCGCATGACGAACGTGTCCCAGCAACGTCCGTCTCCCGAGCCGAACCTTGGCTTTGTCGCACCCCATGCGGGAACTCAGCCCCCCAGCCAGAATGCAGATCTCACACTCCGAATTCTTCTTAACCTTGGCGACCATGCCAGATTTTGTCCCAACCGCCCCGAACTCCAAGCTCGAAATACTCCACAAAATTCCTATTGCCGCGCAGCCCCGCTTTGTTATGGTGCCAGCCCTTTTCCCGGCTTGGCCGGCTTGTCAGCAGTTGGGAGAGGAAACTAACGGCCCTTAAGTGCCCTGCGCCGGAATCGTCGCAGGCGGCCATCATAACAACAAACATGAATCCCGTTTTCCGCGGGATGGCTTGCCTGAGGCAGGTCGAAACAAAGGAAATTTGTGATCAGCATCGGAGTTAAGGAATTACTGGAAGCAGGTGTTCATTTCGGACACCAGACCAAACGTTGGAACCCGAAGATGAAGCGTTTCATCTTCGATGCCCGCAACGGCATTCACATCATCGACCTCAGCAAGACACTCCCGCTTATCGAACAGGCTGCGGAATTTCTCGCCAAAACGGTGGCGAAAGGCGGTCGAGTTGTTTTCGTCGGCACCAAGAAGCAGGC